>Ga0255344_1005754_pt1 | contig 11606 bp, 9 predicted proteins | sample wastewater_treat_5_FD_192414 | JGI IMG/M metagenome (GOLD analysis project Ga0255344, IMG submission 192414) | Wastewater microbial communities from Lulu Island WWTP, Vancouver, Canada - plant18 | ecosystem: Engineered > WWTP > Wastewater > Unclassified | place: Canada: Vancouver, British...
AAATGATTATACCACCAATATATTAGACCTGCAACAAAAAAGACCCCTCATGACGAGAGGTCTCATGGTTCTTATTCCTTATATTATTCCGTTTCCTAATAAGGGTCCGAATATTAATGATACAACTGTTAAAAGTTTTATCAATATATTGATGGAAGGTCCTGATGTATCTTTAAAGGGGTCACCAACCGTGTCGCCTACGACTGCTGCCTGGTGGGCAGGGCTTCCCTTGCCGCCGTGAGTACCGCCTTCAATGTGTTTCTTTGCATTGTCCCAAGCTCCTCCTGCATTTGACATGAAAATTGCCATCAATACACCTGTGATCAAGGCACCTGCTTGAAGGCCTCCCAAAGCTTCTTTACCTAATAAGAAGCCTATTATTATTGGAACTACAACTGCTAAAAGTCCTGGAATTATCATTTCTCTTAATGCGGCTTTGGTTGAAATATCAACGCATTTTTTATAATCGGGCTTAGTGGTTCCTTCCATAACTCCCGGCATATCTTTGAACTGTCTTCTTACTTCTTCAATCATTGAGTATGCAGCCTTTCCTACGGCGCTCATAGTTATGGCTGTGAATAAGAAGGGCAGCATACCGCCTATGAATAATCCGGCCATAACCTTCGGCTCTGTTAAGCTGATAGATTGAATATTTACAGCCTGGGTATAGGATGCGAATAGGGCCAGTGCTGTTAAAGCAGCCGAGCCTATGGCAAATCCTTTACCGATGGCTGCTGTCGTGTTGCCTACCGAGTCTAATTTATCAGTAATTTCTCTAACTTCATGTGGAAGCTCACACATTTCGGCGATACCTCCGGCATTGTCGGAAATTGGTCCGTAAGCGTCAACTGCTATAGTCATACCTGTCGTCGACAGCATTCCTACAGCTGCCAGGGCTATGCCGTACAAACCGTTAACGGCATTAACACCGTCAGGACCATATCCTGCAATCATATAAGAGCCTATGATACCAACAGCCAAAACAATTATCGGGAATGCCGTTGATCTCATACCAACCGATAAACCGCTTATGATAGTTGTTGCGGCTCCTGTCTCAGACTGATCGGCTATTTCTTTTACATATTTAAATTCATCAGAAGTATATATTTCAGTTATTTTTGCTATTATCAATCCTACCAAAACTCCGAATACAATGGAGCCAAAGGGCTGGTAGCTTCCCAAAACGGACTTGCTCAAGATAAATGATACGACTATTACAATTGCTGATGAAGCATATGTACCCATGTTTAAGGCTTTTTGAGGATTCTTTTCACCTTTTACAAAGGCTGTTCCCAAAATGGAAGCTATTATTCCTGCTGCCGTTACCAGCAAAGCATACAAAACACCCTTGCCGCCGGGGAATGCTATAACACCCAATGTAATTGCAGATACAATTGCACCAACATATGATTCAAACAAGTCTGCACCCATTCCTGCAACGTCGCCTACATTGTCACCTACATTATCTGCTATAACAGCAGGGTTTCTCGGGTCATCTTCAGGAATTCCGGCTTCAACTTTTCCAACAAGGTCAGCTCCAACATCGGCTGCTTTGGTGTAAATACCGCCGCCTACACGGGCAAACAATGCGATTGATGATGCACCAAGACTAAAGCCTGTAACTATAGCAGCATCTTTAAAAATCATCCAGAAGAGACCTGTTCCCAGAGCTCCTAGGCCGACAACCGTCATTCCCATTACCGAACCGCCTGAGAATGCGATATCCAGGGCCTTACCCATTCCTGATTTCATTGCCGCATTTGTTGTTCTTACATTGGCTTTTGTCGCAACTGTCATGCCAAAAAATCCTGCCATTGCCGAGCATGCGGCACCCGATATAAATGCTATGGCAGTTGGCCAATTAATTGCCAAACCTAAAATAAAAAACATTATAATTGCAAAAATACTAACAGTTCTGTATTGTCTTGCAAGAAAAGCCATGGCGCCTTCATGGATATATGAAGCAATTTCCTTCATTCTTTCGGTTCCGGGCTCAGCCTTGCTCACAACAGATGCTTTATAGAAAGCAAATAATAAAGCAAGAACTCCCGCAATGGGAGCAATAATTAAAGTACCCATTTGTTTCTTTCCTCCATAGTAAAATTTACACTCTTTCAGACTTTCTGAGTTTAAACATCAAAATATATTCTAATGCAATCGATGCCTAGAATAATTCTATTTCTATTTAATTCAAAATATATTACTGAATAGCTACTAAAATTAAAGAAGCAATAACAAATATAATCGCTGATATTGTTGTAGCTTTTTCCAGTTTTCCTTCGAAGCTTCTTCCCTTGTTCTTACCCCATATGGATTCGGCTCCGCCTGCTATTTCGCCTGAAATACCTGCTGATTTTCCGGATTGAAGCAAAATGCTGGCAATCAATACCAGGCTTGCTATTATCAAAAGTATTCTAACCGCTACCGCCACTGTAACACCTCCCGCTCTATGTCTGCATAACATTAAGAATTATAACACCAAAGAATTATTAAATCAACTAAATTTTAAAATATACATGTTCTTCCTATCTTATATTATAGAAAACTTCCATTCCCTTGTATTGGGCTGCATCCCCCAGCATGTCTTCCAGCCTTAAGAGTTGATTATACTTGGCAACCCGGTCCATTCTTGAAGGAGCTCCTGTTTTAATCTGGCCTGCATTAACTGCAAGAACCAGATCTGCTATGGTTGAATCGTCAGTTTCTCCCGAACGATGAGAAATAACAGCCGTATAACCTGCCCTTTTTGCCATTTCAATTGCATCTAACGTTTCTGTTATTGTTCCAATTTGATTTAATTTTATTAGTATGGAGTTGGCAATTTTTAATTCTATACCTTTTTTTAGTCTTGCCGTATTGGTGACAAATAAGTCATCCCCAACCAGCTGAATTTTTTCTCCTAATTTTTCGGTCAGTATCTTCCAGCCTTCCCAATCCTCTTCATTCATACCGTCTTCAATGGAAATTATGGGATACTTGTTGACCAAATCAACATAGTAATCAACCATTTCAGCTTGAGTAAGCTGCCTGCCTTCACCTTCAAGCTTGTAGGTTTTTGTTTTTTCATCGTATAATTCCGAAGCAGCCACATCAAGAGCCAGCATAAGGTCTTTACCCGGTTTGTAGCCGGCCTTTTCTATGGCTTCAACTATGGTTACCAAGGCTTCTTCATTTGAAGTTAAATTTGGGGCAAATCCCCCTTCATCGCCTACAGCTGTATTTAAGCCCCTCCCCTTTAAAACACTTTTTAAACTGTGGAAGATTTCAGCCCCCATTCTCAAGGCTTCTTTGAAGCTGTCCGCTCCAACGGGCATAATCATGAATTCCTGGATATCCACATTGTTGTCGGCGTGCTGGCCTCCATTTAAAATATTCATCATGGGTACGGGAAGAACTTTTCCGTTTACTCCCCCGAGATATTTGTAAAGTGGAAGACCTAGGGTATCGGCTGCTGCCTTTGCACATGCCATGGATACTCCAAGAATTGCATTTGCACCTAATTTCCCCTTGTTGGGTGTACCGTCAAGCTCTAATAAAAGCTTATCGATTTCAACCTGGGCCAATGAATCTCTCCCTATCAATTCAGGGGCTATGATATTGTTAACATTGTCAACGGCTTTTAAGACCCCCTTGCCTAAGTATCTGCCCTTATCCCCGTCTCTTAATTCAACAGCTTCAAACGCTCCCGTTGATGCACCGGAGGGTACTGCTGCCCTTCCGTATCCGCCGCTTTCTGTCCATACTTCGACTTCAATTGTTGGATTAGCTCTTGAATCCAATATTTCTCTTGCATAAACATCTGTTATAATTGACATGGTAATCTCCTTTTTATTCTTAATGAACTATTAAACTGGTTCCTGTCATTTCGGCAGGTTTTTCCAGTCCCATAAGCTCCAGCATGGTTGGAGCCACATCAGCTAAAATTCCTTCTCTTAAAGAAAACTTTTTGTTGGAAACAATTATAAAAGGCACCCTGTTTTTTGTGTGAGACGTAATAGGATCTAGGGTTTCCCTGTCATACATTTCTTCACAATTTCCATGATCTGCTGTTATTATTGCCGTTCCTTCTGCCCTTATTATATAATTGACTATTTCTCCGAAACATTTATCCACAGTTTCCACAGCCTTTATAGCTGCTTCAATATCCCCTGTGTGGCCTACCATATCCGGATTTGCAAAATTTATGATCATGACCTGATAAATATCCTTCTCCAACTGGTTCAAAACGGTGTTTTTCACCTCGATGGCGCTCATTTCAGGCTTTAAATCATAGGTTGGAACATCCGGGGAAGGTATTAAAATTCTCACTTCATTTTCAAAAGGCTCTTCAATTTCACCATTTAAAAAGTAAGTGACATGGGCATACTTTTCCGTTTCAGCAACCCTCAACTGTTTGATGCCCAAAGAGCTTAAGTATTCTCCCAAAGTATTTTGTACAAAATTAGGTTTAAATGCAATTTCTACATTTTTGATATCCTTATCATACATGGTCATACACACATACTTGACATTTACCTTGGTTCTGTCAAAATATGAAAAATCGTCATCAACAAAGGCCCTTGTTATTTCTCTTGACCTGTCAGGTCTGAAATTAAAGAAAATTATGGCATCCTGGTCTTTGACAAGGCCAAGGTCTCCGTTTTCTTTTTCTATGAGAATGGGTTTAATAAATTCATCCGTTACCCCTGCCAGGTAAGAACTTTTAATTGCTTCCAGAGGATCCTTAAACCTTTCGCCCCAACCCTTGGTCAAGGCATTGTATGCCAATTCGATCCTGTCCCATTGCTTGTTTCTGTCCATGGCATAGTATCTCCCCATGATTGAGGCAATGTGACCGGTGCCTGTCTGCCTGATGATTTTATTTAATTCTTTTATATAATTTGGACTGCTGGTAGGACTTACATCCCTTCCATCAGTAATACAATGGATCTGAACATCACTCAATCCGTTTTTCTTTGCCAGCCTTATAAGGCTGTACAAATGAGTATTGTGACTATGGACCCCCCCGTCTGATAAGAGACCTATCAAATGCAAGGTTGACCCCTTGGCCTTAACATGGTTTATGGTGCTCAGCAGAGCTTCATTTTTATTAAACTCTCCATTTTCAATGGACATGGTTATCCTGGTATAATCCTGATACACAATTCTGCCGGCACCAATGTTTAAGTGTCCCACTTCCGAATTTCCCATTTGCCCCTTTGGAAGACCTACATCATAACCACTGGTAGACAAGCTTGTATTCGGGTACCTTCTCATCAGCAGGTCAAAATTGGGTGTTTTTGCTCTTTTAATGGCATTCCCCTCATAATCGGGGCCTATGCCCCATCCGTCAAGAATGATCAATGCAGTAACTTTATTCATAGTTAAACCTTTCCGATTTCAATAATTAATAATTTTTATAAATTCATCAGCTTTTAAACTGGCACCTCCGACCAAAGCGCCGTCAATATGAGGCTGGTCCAATATTTCTTTGGCATTGGAAGCATTTACGCTGCCCCCGTATTGGATTTTCATGTTTTCCGCTATATGAGCAGTAAAAATATCAGCTAAAACTTCTCGGATATATGATGACATTTCATTAGCCTGGGTGCTAGTTGCAGTCTTGCCTGTGCCTATGGCCCATACAGGTTCGTAAGCAATCACAAGCCCCGAGCCATCTGTAACCCCGTCCAAATCTTTTATTAACTGGTTTCTTACCGTTTCCTTTTCAAGGCCGGCTTCTCTTTGGTCCAGGGTTTCACCCACGCACAGAATCGGCTTCAAACCGTGCCTTAAGCAGGCCTTAACCTTTTTATTTATTATCAGGTCTGTTTCTCCAAAATATTGCCTTCTCTCGGAATGTCCAATAATCACATATTCGACACCCAAACTTTTAAGCATCAAGGGCGAAACTTCTCCCGTATAAGCTCCCTTGTCTTCATAGTGCACATTCTGTGCTCCGGTCTTTATGGAAGAATTCTTGAGTTCGCGAATTACTGGATACAAGGATGTAAAAGGCGGACAAATCAATACATCAACATCCTCTTTCAGTTTTGAAGAAATCAAAGCCTCAACTAATTTAAGGCTCTCCTCCACATTATTGTTCATCTTCCAGTTGCCTGCAATCAGCTTCTTTCTCATCTTACCTCCTGTCTCCCTGTCCCTGCCGGTTAACATGCCGTCTACTTGTCATCTACAGCATCAAGGCCCGGCAAGACTTTGCCTTCCAGAAATTCCAGAGAAGCTCCGCCTCCGGTGGAAATATGGGTAATGTTTTTTGCAAGCCCTATTTTCTCTACAGCTGCTGCACTGTCTCCTCCGCCTATTATTGATAGGGCATCCTTGTTGGCTGCAATTGCTCTTGCTATTTCATTGGTACCCTTGGCAAAGTTGTCCATTTCAAAAACACCCAAGGGACCGTTCCAAATTATGGTTTTGGAATTCTTTATTATGTCGGCAAACATATCCACGGTCTTTTGCCCGATATCCAAACCCATATACCCGTCAGGAATCTTATCTGCATCTGTCGTGAAAAACTCAGAATCGTTTTTAAATTCCCTGGCTACAACGGTATCAACCGGCAAGAGAATTTTGTCTTTAGCTTTTTCAAGAATCATACCTGCCAGGTCAACCTTGTCTTCTTCCAGTAGTGAATTTCCCGTATTGTAGCCTTTTGCCTTAAGGAAGGTGTACATCATCCCTCCACCGATTAATACCTTGTCTGCAATACTTAATAGGTTTTCTATGACTCCTATTTTATCTGAAACCTTAGCTCCCCCCAGGATGGCCGTAAAGGGTCTTTTGGGCTCCTTCAAGGCATTTCCCATGATCTCTACTTCTTTTTCCACCAATAAACCAAGGGCGGAAGGCAGGTATTGACATATGCCCACATTCGATGAATGAGCCCTGTGGGCGGTTCCAAAAGCATCATTTACGAACAAATCTCCTAAGGATGCAAGGTCTTGTGCAAAGGTGCCTGCATTTTTTGTTTCTTCTTTTCTGAACCTGGTATTTTGAAGAAGCATTATGTCGCCGGGTTTCATCTTGGCAACACTTGATTTAACCCTATCATCAACTACGGCATCACTGTCTTCAAAACAAACATCTCTTCCTAATAGTTCACTTAACCTTTTGGCTACCGGCTGCAGGGAATATTTCCTGTTTGCTTCTCCATCGGGTCTTCCCAAATGGGACATAAGAATTACCGCCGCCCCTTTTTCCAAAAGGTAGTTTATAGTAGGAAGAGCGCTTACAATCCTAATATCATCTCTAATGTTTCCTTCCTTATCCAGGGGAACATTAAAATCACAACGGACTAAAACCTTCTTATCTTTGAAATTTAAATCTTTTAAAGTTTTTTTACTCATTTTACAGGCCTCCAAGAACTACTTACAAATATCAAGGTTACTTCATCTGTCCCCAATATTTTGCTAACCTTACCAATTGTGCCGTAAATGACATTTCATTGTCATACCAGGCAATCAGCTTAACCAATTGCTTGCCGTCGGCTTCCAATATTTGAGTTGATAAGGCGTCAAATACACATGCATAGTGGCTTCCTATAACATCGCTTGAAACTATTGGATCTTCCGTGTAGGCCAATGTTTCATTGGCTGCCTTCTTAACAGTTTCATTTATTTCATCAACTGTAACATTTCTCTTGAGTTCAACGGTCAAATCCACAACCGAACCTGTAAGAGTAGGAACGCGAAGGGCTATGCCATCAAGTCTCCCTTTTAATTCAGGCAAAACAATCCCTACTGTTTTAGCTGCTCCGGTTGATGCCGGAACGATATTTGCCGCTGCCGCACGGCCTCTTCTTGCTCTTATACCTTTCTTATGAGAATTGTCATGAATGTTTTGGTCATTTGTATAGGCATGAACGGTTGTCATGAGACCTTTAACTATTCCAAATTCATCATTTATAACTTTTGCTAAAGGAGCAAGGCAGTTTGTCGTGCATGAAGCCGCAGATACAACCGTCTCAGTCCCATCCAATATGTTGTGGTTTACATTGTAAACTATGGTTTTCAAGTCGCCTTTTGCCGGTGCCGACAAAAGAACTTTTTTTGCCCCTGCCTTTATATGGGCTTCAGCTTTTTCCTTTTCGTTGAATTTTCCCGTACAGTCGATCACCAAGTCTATGTCCAGTTCTTTCCAATTGCAATTTTCAGGTTCCTTTATCCTGGATGTTACGATTTCTTTGCCGTCAACATACATCATATTGTCCTTGTATGATATTCTGTCAGTCATAAAATTACCGTGGGCAGTATCATACTTCAACAAATAGGTTAATGTTTCCACATCAGAATTCGTGTTGATTGCCACAACCCGGAAGTCTTCGTCCTGAGCCATCAACCGTAAAGCCAATCTTCCAATCCTTCCAAATCCGTTAATCGCTACTCTTACCATATAATCCTCCTGAAAATATTATTGTTTGAGACTTGTAATTTCAAATAAATTGCCGTCCCAACAAGGTTATTATGTAATAATTTGATTATAACATACTAAATAAATATTTGGTAGCAGTTTTACCAAAAAAAAGAATATGCTCATATCATCATATTCTTTCTTAATATCTTCTTCGCATGGATGATGATGGTATCCTCAGCTCATCCCTGTATTTAGCCACAGTCCTTCTCGAAATGTTTATTCCGGCTTCTTTTAATTTCTCAGTAATCTTCTGGTCGCTTAAGGGTTTTTGCGGGCATTCTTCATCTATCAGCTTTTGAATGATAGTTTTAACACTTGTTGATGACACCCCGTCCCCATCTCTTTCACTAACGCTGCTTGCAAAAAAGTATTTCAGTTCAAACAAGCCCCTGGGTGTTTGCACATATTTCCCATTTGTAGCCCTGCTTATGGTAGATTCATGCATCCCTATGTCATCTGCCACGTCTTTCAAAACCAAAGGCCTTAGTGCTTCCTTTCCTTCATCAAAAAACTTCCTCTGGAATTTTAAAATCGACTCAACAACCTTATATAAAGTAATTCTTCTTTGCTCAATGCTCTTTATCAACCACATGGATGAATTCAGCTTGTCGGCCAGAAACTTGCTTGCTTCCTTATCTTCCAGCTCATTTATCATGTTTTTATAGTGGTTGTTTATGGTAAGTGTGGGCAGATAGCTGTCATTTATTATAACAACATAATCATCGTTGACTTTTTCTATCGTAGCATCCGGAACTATATACCTTATGTTGTCGCTGTCTACTATAAAACCCCTCGATGGCTTGGGTTCAAGCATTTTTATTATGTCGCAGATATTTTGGACCCTTTTTACCGATATGCGAAGATCTTTTGCAATTTTCTGTATCCTGTTGGCCGCTATATCTTCAAGGTATTTTTCAACGATAATATATGCATTCTTGTCTTGAATTCCTTTTTCCTTAAGCTGGATCATAAGACATTCGCTTAAATTTCTGGCGGCAACACCGACAGGGTCAAAGGTTTGTATGAGTCTTAAAACTCTTTCAACATCTACGACACTTTCATTTATCAATAGGCTTATATCCTGAAGGGAACATCCCAGGTAACCTTTGTTGTCCAGGGATTCGATTATGAATTCCCCTATGCGCTTATCCTTGTTTGTCTTGACAGCCATTCCCAGCTGCATCATCAAATGGTCCTTCAAGGATAGCTTTTTGGAAGTATAGCTTTCGAAAGACTGCTTATTTTCATCATCCGTATATACATCATGTGTTTTATATGAAAAATCATCATACCTTTCGGCCAGTTCTATCCAATCTACCTCTTCATTTCCTTTATCTTCCACAACTTGTTCATCATTGGAAGCGACATCACTCTTATTATCTACCGATTCCAGGAAAGGATTGATTTCTAACTGCTTATTGATAAAATCCGTTAATTCGACATTATTAAACTGCAAGATTTGAATGGCTTGCCTTAATTCCGGTGTCATAATAAGCTTTTGGGTTTGAGAAAGATTCAGTTCAAATCCCATTTTCATGATATCACTCCTTTCATGTCTATTATAACAAACTATCATTATTTTTCAACTTAATTATAAGTTTGACAAAATAATTAAAAAAAATTCTTCATCTATATAAGATGAAGAACCGGGTTGCTGACAAACCCTCTTTTGTCACTTAGCATTCTGTTTGTTCCTTGGCAATATAGCCATTGTCAGCCAATATTTTCAAAGCATTATCTGTCTTTGCTTCATTTACTAAAATAATCGGACCGGTGCATCCCATTCCGCTCTCTGCATAAACACCATTTTTCCACAACATTTTAACCGCATCTTCAAGGTCCATGATTTCAATTCCGGATATTTGAGATGTTACAACTTCTTTTGGAGGAGCTTTAACTTCAGTTTCTTCTCCCGCCTGTTTCTTTGCTGCCCTTAATTCCGACAAAAGTTCATTCAAGCCTGCTTTCTTGGCTTTTTCAAACTCTTCTCCGGCAATTTCCAGGCACCTTCCTTTAATCAGGTCTCCTGCAAATTTCATTGCTCCTTCAATCAAGGGAGCTCCGGAAGCCCTTGAAATTATAAGTATCAGCTTATTGAAGTTTTCACCGATACCGGGGCCATATCCGTATCCTAATGATTCATAAGTCCCCCCCGTTGTATAGGAAGAGAATATCTTAATCATCAGGTTGCCTGTGAGAGAATCCATGACCATGACATCGGCTGACCCTGTCAGCAAGTCATTTCCTCTCATAACAGCCCCTCCGTCCGACCTCTTGGACTGGGCAAAGTTTATATCATAACCCTGGCTTTTAAGCTTGTTTAATGCTATTTCCGTCTGTCTGGCTCCATCAACGTTTAAAATACCTACGGTGGGGTTTTTTATCCCGCAGGCCTTGGCTGTGATTATTCCATAGATGGCATTCTTAACCATTCCTTCAACCTTGTCGGTTGATGAAGTTCCCGTTGTCGTAGCAATAAACATTTCTTTTCCCATCCCAGGAGTTATTATTCTGCCTACGGTGGATACCCCTATAGGAAAAGGATAGTGCATGGTAACGGCAGCATCAACCTTGCCGGAATCCAATAATTCTTCCATCTTTTTATGAGCTTCATCCTCGCTGTCAACTAAAACCGTATTTACTTTTTCATTGGCTTTTGAACCTATAAGGGTCACATCAATCCCAAACTTTAAAGCTCCTTCGGCTGCCTTTATTACCTCATCTTCTCCATGTTCGCTTCCTAATGCGGTAATGGCAACTCTTGGTTTTTGCCCGTATTCTCCGCTTATCAAGGTATCGGCCAATTGGTCAAAAACTTTGGCTATGGTTTGTTTTACTAATTTTTCAGACATATCTTCACTCCTACTCATTCAGCAGATTTGAAGCGAAATCCTTTAAGGCCTTAGCTATTAAAGTCTTTACTTCTTCCTCTGAAATTGCGGATTTTTCTTCCTGACGTCCTTTATTTGCTTCAATGATAAAGGAAACTCCATCAAATAAATTAGTCATTCTTCCAAGGAAGAGGCTGCCTTTGCCAATGATCATGGCATTTTTTATCTTGCCGGAAAGTATGTCTTCCCTGCAGAAACCAAGGTAGGGGATGCCTGAAGGTATGTGTCCCTGGGTCGGAGCCCAGCCGGTCATACCATGTTTCTTTGTGAATTCTTCCAGGTCTTTCTTATCCATTTCACCGC
>Ga0255344_1005760_pt1 | contig 11591 bp, 10 predicted proteins | sample wastewater_treat_5_FD_192414 | JGI IMG/M metagenome (GOLD analysis project Ga0255344, IMG submission 192414) | Wastewater microbial communities from Lulu Island WWTP, Vancouver, Canada - plant18 | ecosystem: Engineered > WWTP > Wastewater > Unclassified | place: Canada: Vancouver, British...
TTGAACTGAAAATTCATGGCAAGATGGACGCGATTATTGATACCGCGGAGAAGGTTCTGGTTTTTGATTACAAAACAAAATCGGCAATGAGCGAAGCGGCGATCAAAGGCGAAACTAAGAATGATGACGGCAATTATTTCCGTCAGTTGATTTTTTATAAAATTTTGTTAGCCGAGAGCTCTTTTTATCGCGGGCAGACGATTGAACCGGCATTGGTTTTTGTTAAACCGGACAACAAGGGGCGGTGTCCGACGGTCTCTATTCCCATTGCCGCGGAGGATATTTCTCGGGTCAAGGGCGAAATTGGGGTGTTGCTTGAAAGTGTTTGGACCGGCCGAATTTTGACGGAAACTTGTGGTGACCCTAAGTGTGAATATTGCCAATTGATGAACTTGTAACGTGAGTTAGACGCAGGTCGCGCGGAACCCCGGCTCCTATTTGGTGTCTTTTAACTTGGCGGTGAAAAAGAGACCGGAAAGAACCAACAAGCCCAGGAAGAAGAAAACATAGTTAAAGTCAAAAAACAAAAGAATCAAAGAGACAAAAAGTGGACCGATGAGATAGGAGAAAGGCACGATGATTCGCGACAAAGAAATTAGACTAGTGTCGCTTCCGTCGATTTTCTTAAACAAATAAGCTTCCTTCATTACTTCAATGCCGGCCGCGCCAACACGGGTGATAAACAAAAGACCGGCCCAAACCAACCAACTGGCTGAAGGGATAAAAGCTAAGACCGAGGTGGATAATCCGGTAATGACTAAGCCGCCCATCAAAATTTCCTTTTCGCCCATCCAGCGGTCGGCGATGCGGCCAAGGGGCAGCTCCAGGATAACGAAGGGGACCAGCATGATAGTAAAGACCAAGCCGAGTTCGTTCCAAGGGAGACCAAGATGCTCATGCAAATAAAGAGGCATATAGATGACCATTACGGCGTAAAAAAGACAGAGCAAAAAATCAACTGCCAAAATACGGCGAATACAGCGGTCAGTTTGGTTCTCTCCGCGCCATAGACGTCTGAGTTGGGGGAATATGCTTTGGCCGTCATATTTGAGGTCTTTTTGTTCATAAAGAAAAACGCTGGCGATGGCGATTAGGGGTAGGAGGGACATTGCCGCAACCACGTAAATTTTCCAGAAATCGCCATTAACCACCAGGCGGCTCGCCAAAAATGGAGAGATTAGCCAGGCGGTATTTAAAAATGTCAGATAAAAGCCCCTAATTAAACCGGTGTTTTTGTCATCAGAAATATTCTCCAGGTAGACATCTAAGGTGTAGCGGATGAAAAACCCCAAACAGTAGTAGATGATGAAGGTTGAAATAATGACAGTAACAGATTTAGCAAGGGCAAGCAAAATCAAAACAAAAATAGCGAGAGCGGCCGAAGAAACCAAAACTTTGATATTGCCATAGGCCTTGATCAGTTTGGATATTTGCGACATCAAGATAACCGACAGCAAGGCGCCGATGGCAAAAATAAAACCAACCCATTTTTCACCAACGAAGTTTTCCAGAAAAGTGGAGTTAACATAACCAGGGAAAGCAAAAGAAAAGGTCATGGTTAGACCGCACAAATAAGTGAACAGAATAAGAGTTTTTTGGGAACGCATGAGGTGATTATAACAAAATTAACTCAAAACTTGAAACATTGAGCGTTAAAAACTTATTTAGCATTGAGTTAATCTTACACTTCTATCAACACTGGTAAAATAATGGGTCGCTTGTGGGTTTTTTGGAACAGATATTTGCCGAGCTCTTCACGGACGTTATTTTTGACATAGTCCAGGTTAATCGGGTGCATTTGGGCAGTGGAGTCTTCAATGGTTTTTTTGGTCAAGAGGCGGACATAACGCAAAAGGTCCTGTGATTCTTTGAGGTAAACAAAGCCACGCGAGATAATGTCGGGAGATTTACGAACCTTGCCGGTTTTGATATCTATGATGGCAATCAAGACGAACATTCCATCTTGGGCCAACATTTGGCGGTCGCGAATAACAACCTCTTGAACGTTGCCTACACCAAGTCCGTCAATCATTACCAGTTTGGCCGAAGCCATTTGTTTGAGGGCGGAGATTTTCTGTCCTTTGTCGGAGATTTCTATAATGGAGCCGTTTTCTGGAACGATAATATTTTTTTCAGGCATACCGATTATTTCGTGCGCGACGTTAGCGTGGACGTGGAGCATAAACTGGTGACCATGAACCGGTAAAAGAAAACGCGGTTTGAGTTTTTTATTAACCCAAGCAATTTCATCTTGATAGGAGTGGCCCGACGAGTGGACGTTGGCAATGCCATAATGAACAATCTTGGCGCCTTGGCGCGCTAAATTATCTTTTAGTCTTTGGACAGCTTTTTCGTGGCCCGGAATAACGGACGACGAAAGCAAGATCGTATCACCTTTTTTGATTTTGACCGACTTGTGTTCTTTTTGGGAGATACGCATCAAGGCGGCGTATTCGTCCCCTTGGGCGCCAGTGGCCAAAATTACAATTTTGTTTTCGGGCAAGGTGGCCATCTCATCCGGAGTGGCGAAGGTGCCACGCTTGGTTTTTAAGTAGCCAAGCTCTTTGGCAATCTCGATATTGGTTTTCATGGCGCGGCCCTCAATGGCTACTTTTTTGCCCAATTCCTCGCAGGCTTCAATAATGGCAATAATGCGGTCAAACAAAGAGGCAAAAGTGCCAATAATTACTCGCCCCTTGGCGTTGGCGATAATCTCCTTGACGTTTTTTTGCACTTCTTTTTCCGGGTAAGAAAAACCTGGTTTTTCCACGTTGGTGGAGTCAGCCACTAACAGTAGGTTGTTTTCTTGCCCAAGTTTGTTAAAACGTTCCTCTTCAAATTTTTCCGGCACGCCGTTTGTGTTTTCCACTTTTAGGTCGCCGGTAAAAATCACGTTACCGAAAGGTGTTTCAATGATGACCCCGATAGAATCTGGAATAGTGTGGGTGGTGGCAAAGAAACGGATTGATAAATTACCAAGTTTTATTTTATCCTTTTCGCTAACGACATTTATGTTTAAAGCCGGAAGATGGGGAAATTCCTCTTGGCGTTTTTTTATCATAACAGCCGACAAGAGAGAAGTGTAAATCGGCGGGTTGCCGATTCGCGACATCATGTAGGGGATACCGCCAATATGGTCAAGGTGGCCGTGGGTGATAATAACGGCGCGGATTTTGGACTTTTGTTCTTCCAGATAGGTTGGGTCGGCGATAATATAATCCACACCCGGCGCTTCTTCGCCCGGAAAAGTTAAACCAATATCAATCACAACAATGTCGTTGCCAAATTCAACAACCGTCATGTTTTTGCCAACTTCCTCCACCCCGCCCAAGGGAATAATTCTGATTACTCCGGGCGCGACTGGCGGGATTTTTTGTTTAGGCTTGTTATCCTCGCTTTGGGTTTTGCTGGGTGAAGTTTTTCGCGGGCTATGGCCTCGACCGGTTGTTTTTTTATTTGGGCTAAAGCGTTGACCACCCATTTTGCCGGAAGGCCGGCCAACTTTTTCGGTCTTTTTGTCAGCGACAAAGGTTTGAATATTGCCGCTTGCATCCACTCGGATTCTTTTTATAGGCATAAATTAATAATTAAGTTTGAGGCAAACAAAGGTTGCCAGATTGCTAAGTTGATAATAGTTTTTATTTATAGAGATTGGCAAAAATCTTCCAGACCTTATCAGTGCGAACATACCATTTGTGAATGTTGACAAAACGTTCGGCCGGATTGGTTAGGGTTGGCAGGGAGACTCCCATAATGTTACTGGGCAAAAGATAAAGGAAATAAGGGGAATAAATAAAAGCGACCGGCTGATCTTTTTTTATCTCTGTTTCTGCTTCAAAATATTTCTTGTTTCTCTCTTCTAGGTCTGAAGTTTGCCGCGCTTCTTCCAGTAGGCGGTCAACCTTGGCGTTGGTATACATCGCAATGTTCAGGCCGGGGTCGGTGCGTTGAGATGAGTGCCAAAAAGGGTATGGGTTGCTGTCGCGGCCCATAACTTCGCCAAACAAGAGGGCGTCATATTTACGTGGTTTGATGACATTTTGGTTTAGGTCGTTTGACTCGTAAATTTCAATCTCCACTTTGGCGCCGAGGGCGGTCCAGTTGGCTTTTAATTTTTCGGCAATTTGTTTGAGTTCCTCAATGTTGGAGGTGGCCAAGGAAAAAGTCAGGACTTGAGTAGCGGCCGGCTTGTCCTTAGAGGCCTTTGTTGTTTTTTGCATCACGCCTTGGTCGTTGAGTTTCCAACCGGCGTCGGTCAACATTTTTTTGGCGGCAGCTAGGTCAGTTTTTGTAGGTTCACCATTAGTTGAGGTGAAAATGCCTTCCAGCGGCTCAGCGTAACCATGAAAAATATTTTCCACGATTTCTTGTCGTGGCACGGCTAAGTTTAAAGCCTTGCGAACGGTCGCGTCCAAGAAAACAGAGTTGTGGTTTTGGTTAAAGAAAACAGCAAAAACTCGAGGCAGGGTGGACTTTACGACTCGCTGACCCGATTCCTCCAGTTCTTTGACAAGGGCTGGCGAAAGAGAGCTCAAACTATCAATCTGTCCATTTTTGTAAGCTTCAACTAACTCCTCTTCGTTTTTATAAAACCCGATGGTAATTTTCTCCAAACGCGGCTTGCCCAAGGCAAAGTCAGAAAAGGCCTTCAATTCGTAAGCGGTTGGTATGCCATTTGAATCTTTTGTGATTTTGGAAAGTTTGTAAGGACCAGAACCGATGGCTTCCAGATTTTGTTCGTGGAGGGGGAAGGATTCAGCCGAAGTGTTTTGCCATAAATGGCTTGGCAAAACACCAAGAGTTGCGTTTTCCAAAAAGGCTGGGTAGGGTTTCTTTAAAGTTAATTGGATTGTTTTTGGGCCTGGTTGTTCTATTGAAACGCCATTCCAATTGGCGCGTTTGGCGCTTTTGACTGCCGGGTCCATTGCTTTTTCAATTGTAAAACGAACATCATCGGCCGTTAACGGGGCGCCGTCATGAAAGCGTAAATTATCTTTTAGATGGAAAGTGTAAGTTAATTTATCTTCTGAAACCTCATAACTTTTGGCCAAGTCGGGAATGAAATTGCCTTTTGGTCCAACTCTGACCAGGCCGGAGTAAACAAGGGAAGTCAAGTCACGGTCGGCATCGGAAACAGCCAAAAGCGGATTGACGAAGCGCGCCGGACCAATGACCCCTTCTGTTAGTGAACCGCCTTCGGTTGGCACTGTCACGATAAAGTTTTGGTTTAGTCGCCAAACCAATACACCTAAACTACCGACAAAAAAGATAAACAAAACGACAAATAGGGCTTTTAGCCGAGGCGGCAAACTGTCAAACGCGAAGCGAGTTTCTTTAAACAGAACTGTTTTTAGTTTTGATGGCATAAATACAAAATTTGATATGACACTAATATCCTAAGTTACATAAATTAAGCGAATAAAGAAAAGAAATTAAAATAGGGAATATTTCGGATTGAAACCTTATTAAAAAAGAGAGGATTTTGAGAAAAAACTTCTAAATAAACAAAGCTAGCATTGTTGAAGCAACAAACAAAACGGCGATGATGATAGTGGCGTTGAAAATCTGTTTTTCCAGACCGCGCTTGGTGTGGGCTGGGGCGCCGGCTTGCCCGCCGCCGAAAGAGTTGCCTAGACCGGCCTCATTTTGTTGCAACAAAACCGCTCCGACCAACAAGGCGGAAAGAATTATTTGAATCCAAGGCAAATAACTAGATAAAAGCGACATTGAGAAAGAGTATAGCAAAATTAAAAGAGGAGGTCAACAAGGCTAAACACAGGTTACGTACCAAGAGCAAGTCGAGTTTTGCCGCGAGGAGCTACTTGATATTAGGGTGATTTAGACTGCTCTTGATTTTGGCCTTTTTTGGGTTATAATAAAAGGAATTTGCTTTGGGGTCGAATTCAAAGCATCTTTACAAGCTAAAATAAGGATAAGCTCTTTATTCGTCTTGATAAGAGCTTCTTCAGATATGTAACAATGTGAAAAGAATTATTATTTTCTCAATCTTCTTATTTTTACTTATTTTCTCTGTTTGTATTCATTAATATATTAGTGTCACGTTAAATTTCATTATGGCTTATGGCAAAAATAAACATTAAACCATTGGGCGATCGTGTTCTAGTGGAAATCAAAAAAGAAGATGACCGAACCGGTAAAACCAAAAGCGGCATCATTATTCCGGAAACCGTCTCCAAAGAGCGGCCGGAGGAAGGGGTGGTAATTGCGGTGGGTGAGGGCCGTCGCTTGGATAACGGCACCTTGGTCCCCCTGTCAATTAAAAAAGGTCAAAAGGTGATTTTTTCTAAATATGGTCCCGATGAAATCAAGGTCGGCGATAAGGATTATTTGATTGTCGGCGAATCTTCTATTTTGGCTGTTATTGAAGACTAGTCTGTTTTGTTGATTGGCCTTATAAACTTTATATTTTAATTTTTAATTTTACTATGGCAAAACAAATCACATTCAATGATGACGCGCGCAAGGCGCTCAAAAGAGGTATAGACCAAGTGGCCGATGCTGTTAAAATTACCATTGGTCCCAAGGGTCGTAACGCGGTTTTAGATAAAGGATACGGCGCGCCGACGATTACCAACGATGGTGTTTCTATTGCCAAAGAAATTACGCTCGCTGATAAAGTTGAAAATATGGGCGCCGAGATAATCAAAGATGTGGCTAGCAAAACCAATGATATTGCCGGCGATGGCACGACCACGGCCGTGATTTTGGCGCAAGCGATTATTGAAGAAGGTTTTAAAAAGACGGCGCTCGGCGTGAACGCGATGGGGGTCAAAGCGGGAATTGAAGCCGCGGCCGCCAAGGTGGTCAAAGAGCTCAAGGCGATAGCCAAGCCGATAAAAGACAAACATGAGATTGTCCAAGTGGCAACCATATCAGCTGAGTCGGAAGAGTTTGGCAAAATTATTGCCGACGCGATTGAAAAAGTCGGCAAAGATGGCGTGGTAACCGTGGAGGAGTCACAATCTTTTGAGGTGGAATCAGAGTTTGTGGAAGGGATGCAATTTGACAAAGGTTATGTTTCGCCCTATATGATTACCGATGCTGAGCGAATGGAGGCGGTTTATGAAGACCCGGTCGTCTTGATTACCGACAAAAAAGTTTCCACGGTTAAGGAAATTTTGCCTTTGTTGGAAAAATTGGCCGGCGCCGGCCGCAAGGAAATGGTGATTATTGCTGATGACGTGGATGGCGAGGCGCTAACGACTTTTGTGGTCAATAAATTGCGCGGCACTTTCAACGTTTTGGCGGTTAAAGCGCCCGGCTATGGTGACCGCAAAAAAGAGATGTTGGTAGATATCGCAACTTTGACCGGCGGCACTCTTATTTCTGAAGAAGTTGGTATCAAGTTGGAAAATGTTGAACCCAACATGCTGGGACGAGCTAGACGAGTGATTGCCACCAAAGATGGCACGACGGTTGTTGGCGGTAAGGGTAAAAAAGCCGACATCGAAGAACGCGTTGCGACCATCAAAAAACAAATTGAGGCCTCTGACTCGTCATATGACAAAGACAAACTGCGTGAACGTCTGGGTAAGCTTTCCGGTGGTGTGGCCGTGATTAAGGTTGGCGCGACGACCGAAGCGGAAATGAAATATAAAAAATTGAAAATTGATGACGCGGTGGCGGCAACCAAGGCGGCGGTTGACGAAGGGATTGTGCCGGGTGGTGGCACGGCTTTGATTAAAGCCGGCGCTAAGGTGGCAGCTAGCAAGATTGCCGCGCCATCGGAGGATATTGCAGCCGAGTTTCAAGCGGGGGTTGAAATTTTGCTTGACTCACTCAAGGCGCCGATAGAGCAAATTGTTTTGAACGCCGGCAAAAACAACGCGGCGGTGGTGATTGATAAGATTTTGTCTGGCAAGGCCAACGAAGGTTATGACGCGAACGCGGATGCCGTGGCGGAAGATATGTTCAAGGCGGGCATTATTGACCCGGTCAAAGTAACGCGCACCGGTTTGGAGCGGGCGGCCAGCGCGGCGGCGATTTTGCTCACGACCGAGGTGGCCATTACGGAAGAGCCAAAGAAAGAGGAACCGCATAATCATGGCGCCGAGATGGGCGGGATGTACTAAAAGGTTCAAGCCCAAATATAAACAAAAAAGGAGGGTGGCGGAAACAAATAACAATTACAAAAAACGAGCCCAAGGCTCGTTTTTTGTAAACAATAATTAGTTGCTTGCTTGATAAAGTGGTATAATAAATGAGTCGGGGTTTATTCATTTATTAATACAAACTATGATTATTTTTTGGATTATTTTGGCGCTGGTGGCGGTTGTAGCCATCTGGTTGGCAGTGGCCTACAATTTGTTTATTTCTTTGATTACCAGAACCAAAGAAGCTTGGGCGGACATTGATGTCCAACTCAAGCGACGTTATGATTTGATTCCTAATTTAGTGGAAACGGTCAAGGGTTACGCGACTCACGAAAAAGAGGTCTTTGAAAGGGTGACTGAAGCCAGGGCCAAGGCTCTGTCAGCCGAAGGTCCGGTGGCGAAGGGGGAGGCGGAAAACCAATTGTCTGGCGCCTTGAAAAGCGTTTTTGCGGTGGCGGAAGCCTATCCGCAGTTGCGCGCGGTGGAAAGCTTTGCCAGTTTGCAAGCGGAGCTGGCAGACACTGAAAACAAAATTCAGGCCGCGCGACGATTCTATAATGGCAATGTTCGCGACTTGAACATCAAAATTGAATCTTTCCCGTCAAACATCGTGGCGAATTTGTTTAAATTTGAGAAAAGAGAATTCTTTGAATTGGAAGAAGGGAACGAAGCCAAAGAACCGGTTCAGGTTAAATTTTAGTAATGGCAACCCTTTATACTGAACAAGATAAAAATACAAGACGCACGTGGCTCTTGATGGCGGGGTTTTTGGCGATAATTGTCGCCCTCGGTTGGTTTATCAGTGATTATTACAACAATTCGGCAATCTTGTATGCGGCGATAATTTTTAGCATTCTGATGAATATTGCCAGCTACTGGTGGTCAGACAAAATTGCTTTATCGCTAAATGGCGCCAAAGAAGTGCCGCGCGATGAGAATGTGGAGCTTCACCGTTTGGTGGAAAATTTGGCTATTACCGCTGGTTTGCCTAAACCACGAGTTTATGTGATAGAAGACCTCGCGCCCAATGCCTTTGCCACTGGGCGTGATAAAAATCACGCGGCGGTAGCGGTGACCAGAGGTCTTTTAAATATGTTAGACAAGAATGAATTGGAAGGGGTGGTCGCCCATGAATTGGCGCACATTGGCAATAGAGATATTTTATTGCAGACGGTCGTGGTAGTTCTCGTTGGTTTTGTGGCGATTATTTCTGATATGTTTATGCGCTTAAGTTTTTCCGGCGGTGACCGGGATCGCAACCGAGGCGGGAATCTTTTAGCAATAGTTGGAGTTGTTTTTGTAATTCTGTCACCAATCATTGCCACTCTGATTCAACTGGCGATTTCGCGTCAGCGAGAATTTTTGGCCGACTCCTCCGGCGCTCTTTTGACGCGCTACCCAGAAGGCTTGGCGAACGCTTTGCAAAAAATTTCCGGTTATGGCGGGACGCTTAAAAGAGCCAATAATGCAACCGCGCATATGTTCATTGCCAATCCTTTTGGTCCAAAGGCGGCGCGCGGTGTTTCAAAATTATTTATGACTCACCCGCCGGTGGAAGAGAGGATCAAAGCTTTAGTTGGCGGTAAGACTAAGATATAATTTTGATGAGCTTTTTTAATTTTTAAATTTTTGCGATGGAACAAATACCACCAAGAGAAAGTAAAAAATTTGATTCACTGGCAGAGTTGCGTAACCATCTGGAGAGCGTCTACCAGGAAGAAAAAATGGTCGCCAATGTTAGTCATCTGACTTTCGGTGAAGATTTTGACCCATACGAGTTGGGGGAAGCTGATTTGGAAGTATGGAATTTGGCCCAGGATTATTTTGGGAACGTTATTTCGTTCGACGAACTTATGGGTGTTTTTCGCGCCTATCAATTAAGTTTATTCAATGAAAATTTTATGGCTTCTAGCCGAGGGAAATTTTCCAGCTACTTATCTAATATGATAACAAAAAGACATCTGGAAGAAAGCCGCCCACCGAATCGATGAACGAAAAAAACGGCAAACAAGATTTTTACGAGCCTTTTGAAATTTGTCGAAAATCTGTTAGGATAACTTCAGATTTGGAGGGTTCGCATAGCGGTCTAGTGTAAATAGTGGTAATTTGTGCTAGCCCTGTTATAATTTACCAGTGGTCAATGTTCAAGAACTTAGATACCCTGAAAAAAGTCATCGAAAGAAAGTAACTATTCCAAAGTATTCCCAAAATTTAGCGGAATTTTTTGGTATTATGATAGGTGATGGGGGTATAAATAATACTTGGCAAGCAAATATTTCAGTAAACGCTATTTCTGATTTAGAGTACTCTGATTACATTCTAGTTCTTTGCAAAACGCTATTTAATATTATGCCCGCTATTAGAAAACGCAAGGAGTCAAACACCCTTGTGATTTCATTAGCAAGTACGTCTGTAGTAGATTTTCTGGTAAGAAATGGTTTACCTCGAGGGAGTAAACTAAAGAATGGGTTACGTATTCCTGAATGGGTTTTAAAGAATAAGACATATAAAAGGGCTTGTATTCGTGGACTAATAGATACTGATGGGTGTGTATTTATCCACATTCATAATGTTAGAAATAAAACATATAAAAATATTGGACTTACTTTTACTAGTTATTCAAGGGACTTAATTTTTCAAGTCGCTACAATACTTGAAGAATTTGGAATTATGCCGCATATTAGTAAAAGAGGGCAAGACATTTATTTGTATCAGGCTGATTCTGTTCTAAAGTACTTAAAAATTTTTGGGACATCTAATAATAGAATTAGATCCGTTTATAATCAATGGAGAGATGCAGGAGTGGTTTAACTGGCAGACCTGGAAAGTCTGTGCGCGGGAAACCGTGCCGAGGGTTCGAATCCCTCTCTCTCCGCACTGGTAATTTTTTCATACCGAAAACTTGAAAGGATGGTAAAAATTGGCAGCTTTTTGAGAGGAGGGATTTGAAGGGCGCAGATTCAGACTGATTGAAGCGAAGAGAATCGAGCCGGGGTCGAGAGTACTTTGACTTTTGCGAGTCCGCCAGCTGGCGGATCCGAGCAAAAGACTTAGTAACTCGTGACCGAACCCCTCTCTCTTCGCTCGGAATATTAACAAGGGTGCCCTCTTGGCCACCACCTTTGGCAGAGAGAAAAAACCATCATTTTCTTGCTTCAGGGAATAAAGTCTTAAACGGCTCAATACGTTGAGCTGTTTAAGGCTTCCAGCTTGAGGTATTTTTAAAATAGGAAAATTTTATTTTCCTCAACCAAAAAAACAGTCAAATTTAATTTTGTTTTTCTTCTTAACATATCCCCAACTTTTGTTGTTTTTCCAAACTTTTTATCTTCTCTTCGTGCTATAATTTGAGGGTCGGATGAAATTGAATACAAGTTATTTTTTGCATAGGTTAAGGCAAGGATTTGCTGTTCTCATCTTGCTTCCACTAACCTGGGGCTTTTTCGCTATGCCAATTTTTTTGGGACCGAAAGAGGC
>Ga0255344_1005761_pt1 | contig 11589 bp, 10 predicted proteins | sample wastewater_treat_5_FD_192414 | JGI IMG/M metagenome (GOLD analysis project Ga0255344, IMG submission 192414) | Wastewater microbial communities from Lulu Island WWTP, Vancouver, Canada - plant18 | ecosystem: Engineered > WWTP > Wastewater > Unclassified | place: Canada: Vancouver, British...
AGCATTGCAGTTCCAGCCTGGCTGAGGATCTGGTTCTTGGTAAAGCTGACCATTTCCTGTGCCATATTTGTGTCGCGAATGCGGGATTCAGCTGCCTGCATGTTTTCAGAAGCAATAGCAATTCCCTTATACGCGGTCTCGAAGCGGTTCTGATAGGCACCAAGATCGGCACGCTGTTTGTTCAGACTCTTGAGAGCCGAGTCGAGGGATGCAATAGCCAGATTTGCGCCGTCAACAGATGATAGTGATATCATAGAATTTTCCGTTCCCTGGGTTCCGCTAAGACCAAGCGCCTGGGCTGTCATGGTCCCGATAAAGACCTTCTCGTTCTGATCGACGTTGGCGCCGACCTGAATTTGCAGGGCTCCCGATGATGAATCGGCTGCGAAACGACCGGTAAGGATATTCATTCCGTTAAACTGAGCGTGGCTGGCAATGCGGTTTACTTCGTCAACAAGCTGCGAAACTTCTACCTGAATCTGCATCCTGTCTTCAGCGGAATAAATACCGTTTGCAGACTGGATTGCAAGTTCGCGAAGTCTCTGAACGATATCGGTCGTTTCGCTCAGGTACCCTTCGGTTGCCTGGATGAACGAAATACCGTTCTGGATATTCTGGCCTGCCTGATTCAGTCCCCGGATCTGGCTTCGCATCTTTTCAGATACAGCCAAACCTGATGCATCGTCACCGGCCTTGTTGATTCGCTGCCCGCTTGAGAGCTTTTCGATGTTCTGCTGCAGGCTGGTATCGATAATACCCGACTGTCGCTGAGCATACATTGCACTCATGTTGTGGTTTATGACCATTATGACCCTCCTTGAAGTCTTATGACCGGCAATCCGTGCCGATCATGTATACCGGAACATTTGCAGGGAAGGGAAGACGGTAGCGCCTCTTCCTGCCTGTCAAATAGTGTACGGTACGGATGGTTCCGCTTATTCCCGAAGGAAAAACTGAACCGTCCATACCGTATGTTCCGGTTATCAGGGAAGGTGTTTTTCAAAGATCCCGTTAACGGATGCCGGCTATGACGCATACAACACCCGCGTACTTCTGCAATACCGGGGGGAAAAGCCTACGGCCTTCCCCCCAATATGACAGTATACTACGTTATCTCAGAAGCGACAAGACTTGCTGGCTGTTCGAATTAGCCTGGGCAAGCATTGCCATACCGGATTGCGAGAGCACCTGGTTCTTGGTGTACTCGACCATTGCCTTGGCCATATCCGTGTCGCGAATTCTTGATTCGGACGCAGACATGTTTTCTGCAGCAATGTTCAAGCCGGAAATGGTGTGGGTAAGGCGGTTCTGGTATGCGCCAAGATCCGCTCTCTGCTTGTTCAAGGTCTTGAGCGCCGCATCGACAGTTCCGATGCTGCGGTTTGCAGAATCTGCATCACCAAGACTCATGATCGTGCCGTCACCAATGCTCCGTACGCCAAGGGCAGCAGCAGTCATCGTACCGATGTACACGCGAACCCGCTGATCCATATTTGCGCCGATGTGGAGCCACATGGATCCGGTTACGGTGTTTTCGCCTGTTTCACGGGCAAAACGGCCGGTGAGCATGTTCATGCCGTTAAACTGGGCTGCGCTCGCGATTCTGTCGACTTCGGCGACCAGCTGGGAAACCTCGACCTGGATCTGCATCCTGTCTTCCGAGGTATAAATACCGTTGGAAGCCTGGACCGCCAGTTCGCGGATTCTCTGCATGATATCGCTTGTCTCCTGCAGATACCCTTCCGTGGTCTGGAGAAAGCTGATTCCGTTCGATGCGTTTTGTGAAGCCTGATTCAAACCGCGAATCTGGCTTCTCATCTTTTCGGAAACAGCGAGTCCGGACGCATCGTCTCCAGCTTTGTTAATCCGCATACCGGATGAAAGTTTGGAGATGTCATTGCCGATTGAATCGTTGGTGACGCCGAGGGTCCGCTGAGCGAACATCGCAGAAAGGTTGTGGTTGATAACCATAGTTTTCCTCCGTGGAAAATGTATACGGGAAGCATCCATGTTTCCCGTTCGGGATATTCAGAAGGGCACAATGCCATTCTCCGATATCCCGGTAGCGGAAGCAGAATCCCGTTTTAGCTACCGGTTCAACGAACCTGCATAAAACATTCTACTTCCGGTTACTTTGTCGGCAGACAACGAATAAAACTTTATGGTAAATTGCAAAGATGCTGCAAATTTGTCCGTTTTGCCAAGAATTTCCTATGGATTCCCTGGAAAACCGCATCCAAGAGTATTGTATGTGTCCGGGCTGCGGAGGTATTTCTCTGGACCGGACATGCTGGCTTTCTCCCGAACTTGAACGAAAACGCTATGAAAAGCATACTAATTCGCTCGAAGATCAGGGGTACCGAACGTATGTGGAATCTTTTTTGGCTGCAGTGTTCGGTTATCTGAATCCGGAACTTGTGCACAGGTATGGAAAATCCGTCGAGAGCTTCGGCATCAGTATACTTGATTATGGCAGCGGTCCATATCCCGCACTGGTCGAAATTCTTCGCGAACGCGGTTTTGACGCGCGGGGGTATGATCCTTTTTTTTCTCCACAAACCGATCCGTTTCCTGACGGTGCCGATGTGGTAACCTGCCTTGAGGTGGCAGAACATTTTCAGAATCCTTGTGCGGATTTTAAAAAAATAGCCGCATGGCTCCACGCCGGATCTGTATTGGCTGTCCAGACTCAATTGCTGCCCGATACGAAGGACAGAGCCGTATTGAGCAGTTTTTTTTCCGGATGGTGGTATCGGCATGACCGTACACATGTTTCCTTTTATACGCCGGAAGCCCTTCGTCGTACAGCACAGTCTGCAGGATTTTCTGTGCTTTCTGCAGTTCGTCCGAACACAGTGCTTTTTCGGTATGAAGGGTGACGCGTCTGGGTCGGTTGGAAAAAAAGAAAGGTTGTCCGGCACCCGCATGCAGAACAACCCCTGGCCTGCAGAACAATCCCTGGCCTGCAGAACAACCCTTCTTGTTGTGTCACGTACAGTGTCTATTCAAAAGCTCTGCAATTGCTCGCCCTGCCTTTCCTCTGTGCGAACAGGCATCTTTTTCTGCATCGGACAGTTCGGCTACGGTTTTCCCGTACTGTTGAACATACACGAGCGGATCGTACCCGAATCCACCGGTTCCCTTTAATTCGTGGGTAAGGATTCCCTCCAAAGTTTCCTGCACACAAAAAAACCGGTCAGGGCTCAGATACAGAACCATACTGCAGACAAACCGGCAGTTTCGATCTGCCACCCCTTTCATTTTTGTGAGCAGGAGCAGATTTTTACCTCCCGAATCAAGCTCAAGTCCTTCGTCCTGTCCGAATCTGGCAGATTTGACACCGGGAAGCCCTCCCAGCGCATCGACGCAAATTCCCGAATCATCGGCCAGTACCGGTTTTTGTACAATTCGATACAAGGCTTCGGCTTTGATCAACGCATTGGAGATAAAATCATTGCCGGTTTCTTCCGGATTAAAATCGATACCATCGTCTGCCGGTATCCGTATGGAATGAGGATGGAATATCCGCTCCAGTTCATCCCTTTTATGCCTGTTTCCCGAAGCAAAATAGAGTGTCATGATGACACAGCATATCGATCCGAATAGGCGGATGCAAGGGTAGAGTCGACAGTTCCCCTGCATATCCCGAGTATGCGGGCAATTTCTCTGTTGCTGGGTCTTCTGTTCTGGTGTCTTGCCTGGAATCTGGCACTTTCGAGCCGTTTAAGACAGAATTCGTGCCTGCGCTCAAGCAGCCGGTAGCGGGCAGTGTTGTGGTCAAGCTCCTGCATCTCATAGGCGCATCCCAGTGCGCGGATATAGTACATATTCTGTTTTTCTCGATTCAGACGGACTTTTGTGCGCTTTGCTGCAGTGCGTTCCCTGATGCGTTCAAGGCTGGAACTGAACCAGAGCGTGTCCTTTCCGGTCAGCTTTGATGCCTGCAGAATAAGTGCGTCGTCTACGAGATCGCTGCATTTGCAGGCGAGCAGCAATATTTTCCGTGCCAGGACTTCTTTTCGTTTTTGTGTCAGTTCCGGTTTTTTGTTTTTTTTGCTTTGTGGCGCATACGCAGGTTCATTGGATTCGGTATACTGGCATTGGAGAGAATCAGACATATCAATCTGTTCGCTGAGTATTCGGGTTTCTTCTTCCTGTTCGAACACCCGCTGCCGCGCTTCACTTCCGAACCGTTCCTTCATGAATGACCGGTAGCAATGCCGAATCATCATGTACAGATACGTTTTCAGACTCGAACGCTCATCATTGTAGTTCAGTACAATACTCTCGAATTTGGGATAGAGCCAGAGTACAAAATCGCTCCGTGTGTCTTCGTCAAACCATTGCAGTTTGAATCGATACAGATTGAAATACACAAATTCTGCCAGACCGCTGACTGCAAGATGCCGGTTGGTTTCTGTGTTCCTTCCGTCTACAGAAAGTTCCCGGATCTTCTCATAAAGCACTTCTTCGTTCATGAACATTTCTCCTTGGCAGGTATACTGCAATTTGCATGCCAAGTAATGAAACTGAAGTAAAAATGCAGAATAGAGGCAAAAAGAAGTGAATGTGATACAGGAAAAGCATTTCATGTTCGCAAAACGCAGTTAACCGCGGTTGAACGCGGTTGAATATGCGGAATCGTAGAAGGCTCCGATATTCACACCGGTTGAATTTGGTGGTTTCGCAAGCGCACGCAAGCGCGCTGAATGAATTCCTTTCAGGAGCTTTTTTACAGCGGGATCAGCCCAGTTGATCGCGAAAGGCTTCCACAAAATGGGGAATAAGGGCTTCGATCGTTCCTTCAATGTATAAACCCGATGCCTGCTTGTGTCCCCCGCCCCCGAATGATGTCGCTACCTTACTCACATCGACCAGATCTCTGGATCTGAATCCGACAGAGCAATGGGTTTCGCTCTCTTGCCTGACTATGACCATAGCTTCGACCCCTTCGATACTTTGAATCAATTGATACAGCGAATCCGAATCGCGACCTTCCTGTCCGAATTCTGCAGTATCGTCCAGGGTTTCAAACGAAACAACAAGCTTCCCTTCGTACCAGCGAGTCATTCTCGAGAGTATGCGAGATATCAGTATGCGGGAACCCCAGGATTTACCGCCGTTCATGAGCGAGAAAGTCTGTTTTGGATTTGCTCCGGCTTCGACCAAACGGGATGCATAGGAAAATGCTGAAGCGCTTTGGTCATCAAGATGCCGAAAAAAACCGGTGTCCGTGCACAGGCCAAAAAGAAGACAGTCTGCTTCCTCTTTGGATATTCTGCCCTGAATGGTTTCTATTATTCCCTGTACCAGAAGCGTTGTTGCAGGACTGCGGTGATCGACATAGTCGGCCGAATTCGAGCTCAGGTTTGTTGCATGATGATCGATGATGGCGCAGGGAAATCCCTCCAGTCCGTTTGCCGCATCCCCAAGCCTTTCTATCGATGAGCAATCGATTACCAACACTGCGGTGTTTGCCGGTACGCTCACCGAGGCAATATCCGCCAGGAAAAGATGCTCGTACTGTTTGATTTCTGGCCGTTTGAATGGACCTGCAGAAACAAGCACGGTTTTTTTCCCCCGGTTTCGGAGGAACATATCCAGTGCCAGAGAACTTCCAATGCAGTCTCCGTCGGGTTCCTTGTGGCTTGCGATAATATAGGTGTCATAGGCATCGAGAAATGAGATCAGAGTTCCGGGAACCGGTGTCATTGTGCGTCTCCTGTACAAAATTATTGCGATGAACTCGAACAATGTCGAGCAAGGCACCGCTCTGGTTTGGTATCCCCAGGCCGATTCAGCGTCAGCATCCGTAATACTGCGTACTGCCTGCAATCGGGTCAAGAGTAAAAAAAAAACGCAATACCTCAGGTTTCGAGCGTGAGCAGTTCCATTTGAATTTCGGGGCTGCTTATGCATGGCGTGCCATTCCGTATACAGATATTGATCTCGGTGCGTAATCCGTAGTCGGGGAAATATATACCCGGTTCGACGGAAAAACAGCTCCCCTCGATCAAAAGCCTGTGATCCGGGAATTCTACCGAATCCAGATTTACTCCGGACCCGTGGCAATCGGTATCAATTCCGTGCCCGGTCCGGTGTCGAATCGCGTCGGCGTCGATATGGGCAAGCAGAAAAGAGCGGACGATCTGATCGCATTCATATCCGGTTAGTGTCTTTCCTGCAGAAAAAGCTTCCGAAATTGCAGGGGCAACCAGATCACGTGCAGTAATTACCGTCCGAAAACGAGTCCGGACTGATTCCGGTATCTGTACGCCCGTGTACCCGATCCAAGAAATATCGGCGTACGCTCCTTCCGGGTATTTCGCCCACAAATCGAACTGTACTACCTGATCTGCCAATAACCGGTTTCCCCGCTTTCCTGCGTTGCCGGGTGCTCCGGACTCCGGAACAGTGTAGTGCGGATTGCCGGATGCCGCACCGAACGCGACAATCGGCGGGTGATCCGTTACCAGCCCTTCCTGCCGGAAAATGCTCAGCATCAAATCCTGAAGGTCTCCTTCGTACACCGGGGTCGAATCGGCGAATGACGCGCGAACCTGGTTCCAGCTTTCCATGACCGCGCGATGCAGTACAGCTGCAGCCAGGGTATGAGTGTTATAGAGTGTGTCGTCCAGAACGCCTTTTGTACGCTGAATCAACCCGGACGCAGAGCAGAGCCGGATTCCGAGGGAATTGAACAGATGCCATGAGGATGCATCGAGGGTCGAGAGCACCTGTATATGTGGATCCGACAGAACACCCATGCGCAAGCCGGAAAAGCCTGAAAGGAGCGTTTCGAGCGATTTCCGCCCGGTATACGTCCGGACAAGGCCGGGCAGTGAATCGAGGATGCTGGATTCGATTGAATGAACAATTTTTACCGGATCGCCCGAGGCGGGTATGATATATACCCATAGACGCGACGATACCGTGTGTTCTCCAAGTCCGAGGAGTGTATCGGTCAACAGGTCGCGGTGCTTAAAGTTACAAAAAAGCCATCCGTCCAGGCTTTCTGCACGGATGGCGTTCCGGAAAGATTCTACACTACACATTGATTGGATCAGTATTCGAGATTCAACGTCTCTATCTTGAATTTTTCATCGTAGAGGGATCCTGCTTGAAGAACTCCCCACGAAGGGTGAGAAATATCTTTGGCAACAACCAGTTTTACATGATCGAATTCGCCGTTTCTGAAGAAAACGCTGACATAGGGACGGATATTGTCTTCTGTCCGGTTTAAGACTGCCCGCTGATCGCGCCGATCAAGCCATTCTTTCGGAATAAACATTTCGCCGGTTTTCAGGTTGTTTCTGCGGTAAATAACATAGTATCCCAGTTTATGCGGGGCTATTTTGAGTATCGGAACATTATGATAATAAAATTCGGATTCGTTTTCGAACTTTTTCTCTGCCTGACTGTCCTGTCCCGATTCCTGAGCTGTCACCGAAACAGTACTGGCAAGCAGGGCGCACGCCAAAACCGAAAGCAGCATATATCCAGATTTCTTCATAAGAACAACCTCCCGAAGTATTGTAATACCTGTTTGTAATTATACTGTCGGGTGTCAGATTGTTGCAAGCATAATTGCTTTTATCGTGTGCTTGCGATTTTCAGCCTGATCCCACACCCTGCTTCGGGGCCCTTCAATTACCGGTACCGTGACTTCTTCGCCCTTGACGGCAGGAAGACAGTGCATAAAAATGCACGACGGATTCCGGGTTTTCTCCATCAGAGCCTCATCCACCCGGAACGGCGAAAGCAGACGCTTCCGTTCGGCTGCGGCATGCTCCTCGCCCATGGACACCCATACATCGGTATACACCGCGTCTGCGCCAAGGACATCGGCAAGCGACGAAGAGACAACAATTTTTGATCCTGACTCTGCGGCCCATTGGCTGCATTCATCAAGCAGTTCCCGGTCTGAAGAAAGCTCCGGCGGTGCGATTACGGTAAAATTGATGCCCAGCTTGGCGCAAATGACACAGAGCGACCTGGCGACATTGTTCCGGCCGTCGCCGACATAGCACAGTTTTTTTCCCTGGACTGTGCCGAAAATTTCCTGGAGAGTCAAAACGTCCGCCAGTGCCTGGGTCGGGTGGTATTGATCGGTCAAGCCGTTGTACACGGGAATACCTGCCTCTCGTGCAAGTGTTTCTACCGTAGACTGCTTGAATCCACGGAATTCTATTGCGGAAAACATTCGCCCCAGAACGCGGGCAGTGTCTTCGACCGACTCCTTGCTGCCGAGCTGGATATCCTGGGTGGACAGAAATACCGGATGGCCGCCTTCTTCTCCAAAAGCGGTTTCAAAAGCGCATCGGGTTCTGGTAGACCTTTTTTCAAAAATCATCGCAAGCGTTTTGCCTACGAAACGCTGATGAACAGTGCTGGTACGCGCGGCTTTTTTGACTGAATGTGAAAGTTCCAGTACATACCGGATTTCGTCCGGAGTCCAGTTTTTCAGAGTAACCAGAGAGCGTCCCTTGAGCTGTTCAGGATTCATGCGTTTTCCTCCATTCTGTATTCGCTCTGGCACGCCGCTTTCGCGATATGCTTTGCAAATAACAGATATAGCGGATATAATATCTGTCTGTAGAAACGCTGTCAATGCAATGGTACTTCAGAGGTTTCAATGCTTTTTATCTTTCTTGATTTGAGATATCAGCGGCAACTTGCGCGTATCTGTCCGGAAGTCCTTTCCTCGTTTCTTTCCTCGCTTGCCGATTCGGTTCGGCGAAACGGCGGTTCAGACTGTAAAATATCAACCGGATTTCTGTACCGCTTCGATACCGATTCCATCGGCTACGTTTTTTCTGCTTCCAGAGTGATTGCCGATCTTCAACAGCTTCTCGTTTCGTTCCGGGAGCGCATTCAGAACTATTTTATTCTGGTCGATGCACCGTCCGAGTCTCTGTTACCCGAGGCCTTTATCGACTCGATTGCCGATTACCGCAACAATATGTATCCGGAAGAAGGCATACTGATAACCACAGCGGCCGCTGCATTGTTGCGCCATTACTGTTCCACGGTGCAGGTCCAAGGAACTTCGCTGTCGTTTTTTACCGGGGTCAGGAGCCTGATGTATGCAGAGCCTCCAGCTCCGGTTTCCGGCGACAAAAACCGATATAGCCTGTTTATCTCCAAAAAAAGCGATCCTGTCCGGGCGATTCTGGATCTCGTTCTTGGATTTGAACCCCTTCCGGCCGGTAGCCTGCTGCCCCGGGAGTATGATTCCTACGAAGCCACGGCAAAAGCGCTTTCCATGTACCGGAAATATCGTTTTTCGGAATCGCACCCTGCGTACCTGATCACAGCCTGCCTTGAACATGCCGCCCTGTACTTCCGCGCCCTGAAAAACCGTTCCGGCAGCATGACGGAAATCGAAATTCACACCGGCAGTTCCGAAACCGGCTCTGCAGTATCTGCAGAGATTCAGACAGTGCTTGGCACGTTTGGAGAATACTGCGTATTCCGCTATGCGCCGCCGCTCAAGTATATGCCGCCGGATATCGTGAATATGCCGGACGATCTGTTGGAACTGGTATGGATCGTGTTCAGGTCGACCGAATTTCTTTTTACTTGCGAAATTCCGGATTTGTTCAAATTTTTGGGAAAAAACAGCGAGTTTCTGGAATCATTGGGCTGCTGGATGTATTCATACGGACTGCTGTCCAATCCGCGCGATTTCAGAACCCTGAACTATGCGCTCAAGGAAAGAGTGGAAGACCGCCTCGCTTCCCGGATCGGCGTTCTGTCAAGGTCAGTCGCGAATTATGTATGGTCGTGCTATGAAAATGGCGCGTTTCTTGCTGTTCCTTCTGGATATAGAATTCTTGTACACCTGGGCTATACCGTTCCGGATCATTTTATCGTCAGATGCCTGTGCTCGTCAGGTGATTCCTGTTTGAGCGATCCGCAAGCTCTTTCGCTTGTTTCTGACAGACAGGTTGTTGCCGCCCTGGAAAAACTCGAACTTGCAGGTAAAAAGTTCCGTGAAGGTTTGACCGGAGAAGCCCATGCACTGGCAAAGGATTCACTCCTCGTTTTCCAGAAAGAAGAGATGACCGCAGCCGAATTCAAAGTTTTTTCCTTAATGTCGCTTTTTTCGCTCACCAGGAAGAATGGTTCCGACGCGATTGTCTATGCAGAGTATGCGCTTGAAAACGCGCTGTCGCTTATGGATCCGAATACGGTCATCACTGCCCGATGTAATCTTTCGGTTATGCATTTTTTGAACGGCAATCTTCATAGTGCATTGTGCGCGCTCGATGCCGCCTCAAAGATCGCGGAAGACGGGTATGTGCGGGATTACGAAATTCCGCTTCTGTTTATGCGCGGTAGAATGCTGTTTGAACTGGGCGATTACCGGAAGGCGGAAGCGTGCTTTGCGAGCGCGGAAAAGATCGCGTCGGGGTTGGCCCTGTCCGGTACCGCATGCCTGTCCAGAGTCTGGGTTGGGCGATGCATTGTGCATCAGGGGCGCTATCAGGCTGGAACGCTCCTGATGGCGGAATGCAGTTCGACCTGTGCCGATGCGCTGATCTATCTCCTGGAGGCGGCAATCCTTTCCGGCGATGAAATAGATCTTGCGGCGTTCCCGGAAAAATTCCCCGTACTGAGTGTGCCCCAGGATTCTGTTTTGCCGGCTGTTTCCGGCAGTTTTTCGCTGGCCGAGGACCTGTGTTTCGGAGCTTCGCCCGAGTCCGCAGTGGGTGAACGAATGTACCGCGCATTCCGCCACACAGTCACATGCCAGTCTGATACCGGCCCGGCCGGTTCTGCTGCGCTTCAAAGCCTGAGTTCTGTGGCCCAGACAGCCCAAGATGAAAAGGATCCGTACGCGGCATTGTACTATTATTTGTGTTATGAAGCCGGCTCGAAAATTCCCGGAGTGCCGCGGAAGGAAACCGAGCTGTTTTTAAGCAGGTCGTTCAAGGCGCTCCAGATTCGCGCCAAAGAAATTAGCGACAACAATCTCCGCGAACAATTTATGCAGCAACCGGTATGGAATGCGAGACTCTATCGAGCAGCTCGCACTCACATGCTGATCTGATCAGTGAAGGGCGGGCGCAGTAAAAGGGGGGGAGCCGGTTCTGTGTTCCAGCCGGTTTGCTTGACATTTTTTTTACAATTTGATACTCTGTCGATGCATCAAGGCGGTATAGCTCAGTCGGTAGAGCAAACGGCTCATATCCGTTAGGTCATAGGTTCAAGCCCTATTGCCGCTAGATCAAAAGCCCTTCCATGTTTGGAGGGGCTTTTTTTATGCTTTTTACCGTAAATCCTTGCTAAATAATGCTTTATGACGCCTGTTTCCGGGGCGTCATGAAAGCCTCTTGTGTAATCTTTTGACATTTTTATACAAAAATAGATAATAATAGATATATAAACGTCACCTATACGTCACCTATACGTCACCTATACGTCACCAAAATAAAACCTGTGAGTTGGGTGGAGAGAGTGCCTGGACGTGCAGATCCAGTGGGAGTCAGACTACGAGAACATCACGGCAAATATATACTCGATATTATCTTTGCCGGGAGAAGGTGGCAAGAATCTACCGGCGTATCGATTCCGGTAGACAAG
>Ga0255344_1005773_pt1 | contig 11565 bp, 6 predicted proteins | sample wastewater_treat_5_FD_192414 | JGI IMG/M metagenome (GOLD analysis project Ga0255344, IMG submission 192414) | Wastewater microbial communities from Lulu Island WWTP, Vancouver, Canada - plant18 | ecosystem: Engineered > WWTP > Wastewater > Unclassified | place: Canada: Vancouver, British...
GAGGAAACAGTGAAGGAACACCATCCTTTAAAGTAACGGGAGTGACTATGAAGTCGTCCCCATTGCTGCTTCTTGTCTTGCTAAAAGTTTTTTCTCTGTTTCTATAACATCTTTCATGTTTGCGGTTCCTCTTGGATCAACAACCACTTTTCCATTATTAATACTATATTTAACTCCAACTGCTTTCATTGTTTGATCAAAGATATCTGTTGAGAGGCCTCTACTAACGCAGTGTTCATATAGAGCTTGTAATTCTTTAGTGTACTTTTTAATAGTAAACTTAAAGGCATCTGGATTCTCTTGTAGAATTTCTTCCGAGTCTTTTCCTCTCAAGCCTTTGTTATCATCAAAGGAGCTATACATATGTAGAATTGGAACTCCATTCATATGAGCTACAAGTGCTCTTCTTGCTTCACCTTCTAGTCCAAAACTTGGAGAGTAACGTACCTTCTCATTACTTTTTAGGTTTCTTACTTTATGACCAATATCTAAATCTTCTCCGAGTAAGAGGTATGGATTATATCCTCCGATTCCTGCAAGAGTCCTTGCTTTAATAGCAGTGTTTCTTCCTATTGTTCCTTCAACAACATTTTGTGTGTTCCTAACAATGTTATCAAAAGTATTCCATGTCCTCCATGCTGCTAATACTGCTGGAGCTTTAATTAGTGTTTTTCTAGATAGATGGTTTCTTCCAGCAAGAACCTCAAGATTTGGGTCTCTTTCGAATCTATTAATTATATTGCTAATATAGTCCTTAGTCTCAAAGGATTGTAAATCAGCATCTTGAGATACTATGATATGGTTCTCCTTCTTGTTTTCATCAGACATCTTCTGGACTCTTTCTAATATGACATCATTTAAGAACTTTCTACTTTCTCCAACATTTGTATTTATCTCTACATCTCTCTTTATGTACACAATATTCATATCTGGGTTCTTAGTCATAAAGTCTCTTACAATCTCTTCTGTTTTATCTTTTGAATTGATTGGGTGGGTGTCCAATATACAAACCTCAAAGAGTTTCCTATCTTCTGGTTTTAATGTTAGGAATTGTTCTAAGGTATGTTTTATGCTTTTTTCTTCTCCTAGTGCTGGAATTGCAATACTTACTTTACAATCATCTTTAATTGGTCCTAAGTTATTAGCTGTTGCTTTGATCATATCTCTATATGAGCTTGGGTGAAGAGTTTCTTGTTTATCGAAATACTCTTTGATGATTTCAGTTGTTTTACCATTATCATTATTTAGGTATGTGGGTGATGCATCGCTCTTAATTTTATCTGAGTCTCTCCAACCACCTCTGTTGTATCCTGTCTTAGGTAGACGGTTGAAAGCAGATGATGTTTCTCTAGACATTGTTACTTTGGATATAGTGGAGTTGTTAATCTGTTCTGGTTCGGAACTCGCACTGTCTTCTATTGAAGAGTGCATTGTATATTCTGGTCCTTGTCCACCAGGTTTGTCCTTTTTGCCATACATGAAATCCGTTGGCTGTGCACTTGATACAACATCAGCAATTGCACCTGCTGCTCCAATAACACCTCTTTTCCCAGCGTTCCATATGTTTTTTGTTATAAGATTTGAGAGTTGTTGACCCTGTAAATCTAGTAAATCAAGACTACTTTGAATATTTCCTTTTTGAGTCTTTAAGTTTGTTAACAGGACTTCTTTGTCCAGTAATTGGTCTTGTAGTTTTTGTAGTATTTCCAACTTACTACCACCAGATGGAGTATTATTCCAAATGGCTTCGGTTAAATCTCTCCACGCTGGATGAGTTCCACTAGATGCTCCTAATGCCTGATTCATACTCCAGATAGCAGGTGTATCACCATTAACTGCTTGTTTGAAGAATTCTCCAATACTACTATATCTGTTCTTGTCGTATACCCATCTTAGCATTCCACTATGCAAAATCTCTGCAGGTGTTTTCCCTAAGCTTTTACTTAAAGACATAATTGCATCAACTGTTTCTTTGTCTTGTAAAGCTTGAGATACTTCTGGTAGGTCACGTATGACATTTGCTCTTTCTGTAATACTTAGATATCTAGAGATATCTTGTCCAGAAGCTCTTGCTGCTGGTTCTAATATTTTTTCATAATCAATTTCAACTCTTTGTTCTCCTGGTGGTATATTTAAATCGTTTATCTGTGTTTTTAGTGAGTCGATATCTTTGTTTACAGCTTCAATCTCAGAGTTTTTAGAGTGTAGAAGATTTTTTGTGTCTTCTATTTCATTAGTATTTTCTACTTTTACCTGTTTAAGATCTTTGACTTTATTAATACCGTTTGTTATCCATTTTAATGCGTAGAACCCTACAACTGATTTAATAGCCCTCTCTGCCGCTGCTCCTACGATGAAACTTGTTCGTGATTTCTTTACGATTTCTCTTACATCAGATACTGTTTCTGACCAAAGTCTGTTGATAGTAGCATTTGCTGGGTTGTCTGCTCCACCAGGATAGCCATATCCGCCATACGTATTATATTCTGCTGAGTATCCATAAGAATGGCCATGTAAATAATCGTTTTTGTATAAAACAGCATTTGCTATGGCAAATAAATCAGACATCTGTTTTTGTTCTATTAGAGTTTTCTGCTCAGAGAAGTTAGAGAGAATAGATTGAGTCATTAATTTCTTTACAAATGCTTGATATTCTTGAGGGTTTCGTAGAAATGATTGCTCTAATTTATCAAATACTGTAGTTGGATCTGTGAGTGTTTCTTGGTTGGCGTTTGTTCGGATATCTAGGGCATCCATGAAAGTTCTTATCTCTTGATCTCTTCTCTTGACTTTAAATCCATGCTCTAAACCTAAATAGCTTCCACCCTTTAAGAATCTTGCAATGTGTCCCCATCCTCTTTGGAAAATATTTCCTTCTCTTGTTCTTCTATCTCTTTCACCTACATTTCTTTGCCAGAGTTCTGCAGCATGTCTACCATCTTCTCCAATGTGTCGATATTCTAGCGCTGCTCTAGCTGCACCAGATGCTGCACCAACAGCGGCTGAAACAAGAGGTCCTCCTGCAGCTCCAACGGCTTCTAGTGTAGTATCTACAGCTACACCTGCTAGTGTTGGTATTGCTGCTTCCGCCAAGGCCATTCCAATTCTTCTTGCTCTGCTCCCTTCATTACCTTTTCCTTCTACTTCTTCTCTTGACCAGACCTGTTGACGGTTCTCTATTTCATCTAGATAATTGTAAAGTATTCGGGTATTCATGTGGTAAAGAGAACTTAGTCTTTCTGTTGTAGCAACTTCTGCAAGAGTTTGTGATCTGTCATCTCCTAAACTCGTTAAATCAGAGGTTCTAGCAAGACCTTCGACTCCTCTATTTGGAATTTCGTGATTAGCCATTTATGTTTGTTTGCCTTAATAATTTATTTTGGAGCTCTCTGAAAGCTCGGACTTTATCTAATAATATGTTTGCATCCATTTCTTCTAGTGGGAGATTAAGGTAGCTTCCTAAGTCTGTGGCCTCTTGTAAAGATTCTCTATCATAATACCTATTCATTATATCTTCTACCTGTTTTTGTAGTATTTCTATCTTTATCTTGTTCATCTCATATTCTACATATTGTGGTAAAGATGGACATAATTCGACCAATTTATTCTGTATTTCTATTGGATCTGTTACTTCCTGATAGATTCTTTCTGCACTGTCTATACTTAAAGTTCCATCTTCCATTGCTCTCTCTGTGGCCCTAGCAATAGAGATTTTCGATAATCTTGCTAGGTGTTGGTTTTTCTCCTCTTCTGGAGCTTCCTCAACTCCTATTACTTCAAAAATATTTATATTGGAAAGTGTATTCATGGCAGTTCTTTATAATTTATAAATATCTTAAAATTTAATATCCTTTATCTACCGTATTATACCATATTATATGCCGATATATCAACACAAACAGTCTTTAACTTTATCTAGATTTGTTTTGAGGCTGTTTGCTCTAATGTTTTCTGTAAATACTCGTACAACATTTTCTTTTTCATCTCTTCAGACTCTTCTCCATATGCAGTTGAGAATATTAAATCAATATTCTTCTCAGCTTCTTCTAATGTTGATACTTCTGGTATAAGTTGATTCTCTAAACTTTGTAAGATATTTAAATCCTTTTCTTCTAGTTTTAGAAGAGCAAGATTAATCATTTCCTCAGCAGCCTCCTCAAGCAATTCCTCGTATTGTTTTTCTGTAAAGCCCAAATCTAATAACTTCTTTCTTGTCTCTTCTAAGGCTGTGGTATAGTCCATAAACTTCTAACTACATGTTAATTATCATTCATTAGACTTTGGTATTCTTCTGTTTTCTGAGCTTCTTCTATTGCTCTTGTTGCTTCTGGATCTCCCGCTTGTGCTCTTTGTAGGAGGTTTCTTGTCTCTTCTATTTGTATTCTTGCTTCTTCTAGTTTGTCATTGTATGTTTTGGTAATTGCTGCTGCAGCTTGATTCTCATCTCCATATACTGTTAGAGCAACTTCGTTTAATATTGTTTGTAGATGTTCTGTTGACTTACTTTCTTGTAAGCGTGTTTCCATAACTTTTAACTCTTCATCTGTAGCTTTATCAGCATAATCTGTAAAGACTTGTTCTAATACTTGTCCAGAGAGTAATTCATAGAACTCTTCAGTCTGTTCTTCAGGAACACCTAAATCTTTTATCTTTTGTAAAATATCTTGGTTCATTTTTTTTATTTAATAGTTTATTTAATTTTATGGTAGAGCTTGTATTCCTTCTACAAAAGTGTTTGACGCTGCTTCAACACTTCCTGCTCCATTCTGATAAATTATTGCAAAAGCTCTCTGTAGAAGGTCTTGTGCTCCTTTTTTGTAAAATGCTGATTCTGGGACTTTTTGACTAATTGATCTTAGCAGAGAACCCTGTAAGTCTCCATATGTACTTCCTTCTAAAGCGATATTTGAACTATTCCAACCATATTTGTTTGGATCCCATCCGAATTTAGATGTATCCCAGAATTTAGCATCACCTAACCAACTTGTCTCTGTTTCTGGGACTTTAGGCATATCTCCGAAAAGATCCTCTGGAGTGCCAGCACCTGGTTCTCCTCCTTCAAATGCAGGTTGCTCTCCAACATTATCTACTGGAGGTTGTTCTGGTGTTGTGGGGGTTCGGCTTTGAAATGCTTTTGCCATTTCTATAACATTTTGTAAAGCTTTACCAATACCGTATCCTGTTGTTCCTCCAATTAGAACTGAAGATATCTCTGATAGTCTTTCACCCCACCACTTGTTTCTTCTTTGTTTCTTCTCTAGTTCTTCTATCTGTTCTGGTGTCATTCCATCTTTAATCTGATATTGTATATCTCTTGCTTTGCTTCTTAGGTGTTCTCCCCACTTATTCAATCCCTTTCCTATGTATTTTCCTCCTAAAGTAATAGCCACAAATGCAGCAATACCTACTGGTTGTGTAGCTAAAGCAATTCCTGCTCCAGCAACTCCTGCAATAATCTTAATCCATCTATTTTTCTTTTTTCTCTTTTCTGCTTCTGCATCTTCTTTCTCAGCTAAAGTCTTTTGAAGATCATCTCTTTCGGCTATTAACTGTGCAAGCTCCATTGCTTCTTCTGGTGTTAATGTATTATCCCTTGTTTTATTTGTTAACTCATCTATTCTGTTATTTAATCTAGTAAGTCTTTCTTCTGGAGTATCTGGTCGTGTAGGTTCTTCTTCTGAAGGTGTATCTTCAGATGTAGAATCTTCATGAGTTGTTGTGGTCTCTTCAGTTACTTCTTCTGGAGGTGTATCAACAGCTTCTGGTGTTGTATCATCAACAGCTTCTGGTGTTGTATCATCAATGACTTCAGGTGTTGTATCATCAATGACTTCGGGTGTAGGTGTTTCTTCTCCTCTATTTTGTTGTTCTCCCTGCATCCACTGTGAGAATATCTTCTGCTCTAGTATGAGACTAATGTCACCTCTTAAAGACTCTTTTACTTGCCCTGTTGTTGGATCTATAAAGTCTTTGTATTTTTCTGGATCTTGTTCTATTCTATCAATGACTTTTTGATGCAATTCATTTGTAACCATAGTTCTTACATCTTCTTGTATGTCGGTCTTAATCTCGTACTGAGCGATTTTCATATAGGCATCTATAGTTGCATCATCAAAGCCTCGATTTCTTAATTCTTCTACCTTTTCATTATATCTTTGATTGTATAAATCGTTCTCCATAACTCCAAACCTCTCTGCAGTTTTTGGATCGAGAACTTGAGTTCCATCACCAAACATTAATGTCATTTCTTCTCTTATAGGTAGAGGGATTTCTACTCGTTTATTTGCCTCATTTATATATGTGAAATTCTTTTCAAATTCTTCATTCTCTCTAATGGCCTTAGCAGCATCTTCTTCCATTCTTCGTAATCCATCGCGCAATCCATCAGATGCTGGACCAGGCTTAAATCCTTCATTTAATTTGTCATGTCGTCTCAGTTCTGCCTGATGTCTTCTGTTCCTGTCTTCTATTACTTTTGCCATAGCAGCCTGTACATCTTTGTCTTCTAATGCATAGGTAATATCGTGTGAAAGTCCTGGGTCTGTCTGCCTGAGTCTATTAGATATGCCTGCAATCTGTTTCTCTAATTGTTGTCTCTCTTCAATGGCTCTGGCAGCACCTTCTTCCATTCTTCGTAACCCATCGCGCAACCCATCAGATGCTGGACCAGGTTTAAACCCTTCATTTCGTTGTGTATTTTGGTCTAAAGCTTCTTGATGTTTTCTTTCCTTTTCTGCCGTCTCTTCAGCTTCTTTCTGCTGCCTTTCTGCTTCTCTCTGTTGCCTCGCTGCTTTGTCTCTCTGTAATGATTGCTCTAATTTGGTTAAACGAGGTTGTTGGTTTCTTGGCTCAATGTCCTGCAGAGTAGCTTCTAACCTTTTTGCCTCATCATCTTCCATGATTGTAGTTACGCTGTCTCCTTTTTCAGTTCGTTTTTTATCTTCTGCTATTCGAGTTCTATCTCCGTTTTGTACACTATTTAGAGCCTTTCTATATCTAATGTCATCTTCGTTTTCTTGTGATGTAGGTGTTTCTTGCGTTGTCTGTGGTTGTGGTATTGCATCAGCTACCTGTTGAGATGTTTCTGTAGCTGTCTCTTGTTGTGGTATTGCATCAGCTCCTTGTTGAGGAGTTCCGGTGGCTGTCTCTTGCTTTTTACGAACTGTGACCAATGGAGATGTCTGTCCTGTTTCCATATATCTTTTTGCGGCCTCTTCAGGGTCTACGACAAATACCTCTTCATATTGACTAAGATCTACTTCATTTTGACTAGGGACTTGTGGCTCCTCTGCATCTGGGTTTTGTTTGGAAGATTGTTTTTCCTTTGGAACATAGATACCAGCTTTGTTTGGTTCAAAAGAGTATCCTCCGAAATTTTCGGCATCCGAAGATGATCGTCCTGATTCTGGATTCATAATAAATATATACTAACATTTTATATATACGGATGTCTTTTATTAAATGCAGACAGTTTCCTACATATAAATTACTATGTCTTAATGATTATGTCAAATAAATTTGGTATATTTAAATATGAGAGATTTTCTTAAGAAGCTTTGGTATATATTTCGACAAAGATATGGGCAGATTTTACTAATTCTTTTACTCTTACTAGTATGTTTTGTATCTTTTAGAAATGGAAAATTTCTACTTTCTAATGACAATTACTCACCAGAGTTAAATCCAATATTATCAATATCTAGATATATTGAATCTCCTGCATGGAGAGGATACAGGGTATTAGGTATACCTTCGGATAGTGAACAGGCAGATATTTTTAGATCAATATTTTTTCTAGTAGTCAATGGTTTCTTTCCTAAATCTTCTTTAGCACAGATATTCTCTTTGATGTGTATTGTTGTAGGGACACTATCTATGGCAACTCTCACAACTCGTTTTATCAGAGATTTTGTTAATACAAGAAGTTCTGGTTATGTCTTCTTTATCTCAGGATTAATATATCTATCATCTCTTTGGACTGCATGGGTCTTTAACTTTAATATGATGCCATATATTGCTCAATATGGTTTCTTACCTCTGTTACTTCTATCAATATATCAATTGATGAAGGATTTTACATACCCAAGGTTCTTCTTCCTTTTTATCTCTTCCATTCTCTTTGTATCAACATCAGTTATTGGTACTTTGTTTTTTGTTAACATAGTATTAATTCTTTTTGTTTTTATATATTTTGGTTGGTTACATAGAGTAAAGGTAAGAGGGATTCTTAAGTATCTTTTCTTGTTTTTAGTTGTTCAGCTCTTTTGGCTATTACCCTTTACTATTTACACTAAATCTGTAAGTCAGGATATTGTAGATTCACCTACAAATAGAGCGATAACAGCAAATACAATTGACTTAGAAAAACAGATGATGGATTTGCCTAACTCTGCAAGACTATATACTAGGCTACTTGGTACAGTAGATACTTCAGACCCCAAAACATATATCTTCCCAATGTCAGAAGACTTTATGAACTATGACTTTTACAAGGTGGTTGGCCTACTTCCAATCTTTCTTGCTCTTGTAGGACTGGTTCTTTCGATTTTTAAGAAAGAATTTAAAATCTTACCTCTTTGGATTGTTTTACTTGGACTTCTGTTTTTACTTAAAAATCAAAATCCACCACTAGGTAATATCTATATATGGTTACAAGAAAACTTCAATATATTCAAACAAGTCTTTAGATGGGTTTCTTCTAAATTAGGACAACAGTACTTAGTATTTCTAACAATTACCTCTACAATTGGTTTCCTCCTTCTTCTTAACTTTCTTTCTTCTTTCTTTAAGAAAGTACCAAGATATATCTTTGTACTTTTTAGTTTAGCATTGATAACAATGCCAATGCTTTTCTACATGGAATATGTTTTCAGAGGAGATTTGTTTACAGAGAGAGCAACTGTGTCTTTTCCTGATGAATATTATGAACTTGCAAATGAAATTAGAGATGACCCTTACTCTAGAATATATTATGCTCCTCCATCTAACAATGGTTACTTTAGAGAATATGATTGGGGATTTATTGGCTCCCAATTTATCTCCTACATACTTCCCAACCCCGTTATGGATATGTCTTTAGCCATAGGTTCAGATGTAGGTGAAAAAGCTATGAATGAGATAGCGAATGTATATGACTCAAAGAACCCAGAGATGTTGGTAGATGTTTTAGAGAAGTATGATGTTACATATCTACTACTAGACAGAAGCCTTGTTAAAGGTCGTTACGGTTATGAACTTGATTTCTCTCTCTTTGATAATGAGTTGCCTGGTTTAGATTTGGTTTGGAAGAAAAACTTTCTTGAGTTATACAAACTAGAAAGAGAAGAAACTAAATATGTAGAAACTTTAGAAAGTGAAAACAGAACTAGTCATGGAACATTTGAAAGAGAGGTTCAAAAAAATCCTGAAATATCACTGGTGGATTTGAATCTCTCAGGACTTGAATTAGTTAATGGTTCTCTGATTAGGAAGCTAAAATATTCTGGAAATCCAACAACCCTCTATCTCTCTACACCAGTCTCTGATATTGAAAAATCACCAATATATATACGTAGATATGAGGATAGGATTAAGGTGTCTCCTGCTCTACCAACACTGAATTACCAAAAGAATAACTCTTTTAAAGAGTTTCAGGTAATAGAAGATGCTTCTGTATACGTTGTGAATGGTTTTGTTGTAGAAAGAAAGATAATAGATGAGGGAATATTTTTAGATGTTAAGTACAAGGATGTTCAAGATCTTGGTTTTGTAAAGAAAAATAATTTTAGGAATATAAATTTAACAGATACTCTTGCTCTATCAGAACCAGGGGATTGTTCAGGAGGACAGTATGTTGTATCTCCAGAAATTCAGAAAGAACCACTAGCTTCGGGGTTTAAAATAGAAGGTTTAACAGAACTACCTTGTGTATATACAGATCCAAGACTAGATAGGAACTCCCAATATATCATTTCAATATCTGTTAATTGGGAGAGTAATGCTGAGTCTATCTTTGGTTTTTGTTTTAATTCAGAAAAGCAAGGAGGTTGTATAAACAGAGAAAAGTATTTCTACACAAGCAGTGGTTTTGGACAGAAAGAGATTACATTGCCTAAAGTTATAGAACCAGGAGATAATCTCTCTCTAACCCTTTATATTCAAAATCCTCTTGGTAAAAAAGTTAGTGCTATAGTAAAAAATGTTTCTCTTAATATCTCTCCAGTAATAGAGAGTATGCTGTCTTCTGCAGAGCAGGTAGACAGTAATGATAAAATGCTTAGTCTAGACGGAACAGAGAAAGAAACTCTTCTTCAGCTCCCCGTTATCTATGGTGATGATAGCTACATCTATTCTAGCCGTTTTAGTACTGATTCCATATGGAGAGTTAGTGATGCAGAGGATGGTTTACTACTCTTTCGACCATCGTTTGATAGAGGGATGAGGCAGTTAGTTCAAAATCAGATGATTAACCAATACGATACTGCTTTCGAAACAGATTCAAATAATAAATATATACTGTATTGGCAAGGAGAGAATATTAAGAATATTCCATCTTCCCTCTGTTTAACATATCAAGGAAGTGATAGATGTTGGATAGAAGATACATTCTTTGCTAATAAGTTAAAACCAATTAGTAGAGTGTTTCTACCAAGCTATGATAATACAAAGAAATTAGATATGTCATTTAATAGTATTAGTTTTTCAAATGAGAGTGAGAATGTTTTGAGGAATCTAGTGTTAATGAAGATACCTGAATCATGGGAGAAGTTCTCTTACTCTCCTTCAGTTGTTGATAAGTATAGTGAGGTTGAACTTGTACCTGTAGGAAGACATATGGTGGGATATAGGTTAGATACAGAACAGGAAGTAGAAAGAAATACAATAGTTAGTATTCCTCAAGCAAAATCAAAATATTGGTTAGCTGTTGGGTTTGGAGATGAAGGTTTGAAGATATTCAACAAAGAACAATCTGTTCATTTAGATGGTTGGAAGCAGGGTTGGGATACTGAGAATGTACCCTACTCTTCCATATTTGTTTTTTACTGGCCAAATATACTATCATATCTAGGTTACATTTTGATTACCTTTTTATTCATGTATTTCTTAATTAATCTTTTTAGAGGAAATAAATATGCAAGATAATCCACTGGTATCCATTGTAATACCTGTACATAATGGAGAGAGATATATTAAAGAAGCAATTGATAGTTGCTTTATCCAAACGTATGGGAATATTGAAATAATAGTTGTAGATGATAAGAGTACGGATAATACATTAGATATTCTTAAAGGATATGGAGAGAAGATACAGACTGTTCCTGTAGAGAAACAGAATGGTTTAGGTAATGTCATTAACATAGGTATTAGAGCTTCTAAGGGTAAATATATTGCAAGGATGGATGCAGACGATATTATGATTTTTGATAGAATTGAGAAACAGGTTGAATATTTAGAGAGTCATCCTAATTGTGTTGCTGTAGGTGGTCAGATAGATATCATTAATGAAGAATCAGAGGTTACTGGGCATAGGGAGTATGCACAAAAAGATAAAGATTTAAAGAAGAATAGATTCCTTTTCCAACCTTT
>Ga0255344_1005774_pt1 | contig 11564 bp, 23 predicted proteins | sample wastewater_treat_5_FD_192414 | JGI IMG/M metagenome (GOLD analysis project Ga0255344, IMG submission 192414) | Wastewater microbial communities from Lulu Island WWTP, Vancouver, Canada - plant18 | ecosystem: Engineered > WWTP > Wastewater > Unclassified | place: Canada: Vancouver, British...
TGCAATCGCCATATCAACAGGCGCGGGCACGGGCGCGGGAACGTGCGCTGAGTGGTTCATGTCTCTCTCCTCAGTACTCTAAAACGGCGGCTCCGCGTCTGCCGTTACCGCGCAGTCCGGGCACGGCAGCAAGTCGGGCACCATGAACGCGCCGTAGCGCGTCTGGTCTTCGATGACGCCCGCCCCGTGACAGCGCGGGCACTCGCCCACGATGAGTGAGTAAATGGCGTCCGTATCCATGTCGCGGCAGTCGGAGAGGTCACCGACGTGCTGCGTATCGTAGTAGCCGCCGTCCCAGTCCCATTGTTGGACGTAGATGGCGGGCGGCAAGTGGCGGTTCTGCCAGGGGCAGATGGCGAGTGTGCGGTCGGCATCGGCGCAGATGATGGCGGGGTGTTCGATGGCGTTCAGCAGGAACGTGCCGACGCTAACCGTTGCGCGGTTCGTCTTGATCCATTGCTGGATTTCGCTGAGTTTCATCGGTCGTGGTGCTGGCATTGCGAGGCTCCTCTCTCAAATAACGATCATACAACTAGTATAGCGTGCTTGCCGAGGGCTGTCAAGCAACTCGTATTGACAGGCTGGCGCATACTGTCTATAATGGTATGTAGGAGGGCAAAACGCCATGGAACGCCAACTCATTCATCTACTGGTCAGCGATCAAATGTACCGCGAAGTTCGCAGGTTAGCACATCGTAGGAATCAGCCCATCAGCAGCGTCGTGCGCGACGCGCTGGCCGCGCACCTGGCGCGCGAACTGGGCGTCGAGGTGTCGCCCGTCATGCAGCGCGGCGGCTGGCGCGGCGGCGGCAAGGGATGACGCGCCTTGACCGTGTACGTTGACGACGTGGTGGCGTGGCTGCGGGGCCACGAGTGGCTGGTGCAGAACGGCTACCATCCGCGCTACCACGCCGTACTGTGCGACCCGCCGTACTTCCTGGGCAGCATCACTAAGCGCTTCGGCAAGCCCGGCAGCGCGCCCGCCCGGTATGGCACTGATGGCGCGTTCCAACGCCAGTCGCGCGGCTTCATGGGGCAGACGTGGGACGGCTTCGACTCGCCCTGGCACTATCAGGACTGGTGCACCGAGTGGGCGCGGCTGCTGCTGTCGTTCGTGTACCCCGGCGCGGTGCTGCTGGCGTTCGGCGGGACGCGCACCTACCACCGACTGGCGGCGGGCCTTGAAGATGCCGGGTGGGAAGTGGGCGATTCGCTGGTGTGGATGTACGGAAGCGGATTCCCGAAATCGCACGACATCAGCAAGGCGCTGGATCGTGAGCGCCGCCGTGATTACGTACAAGCTGCGGTATCACTTGGCCTAACCCTTCCGGACAACAGTCACTGGGACTGGACTGCGGGTGAACATTCGCCCTCTGATAAATGGTGGGAAAGGTTCAAGGCGGTGTTATCGCCTAGTCAGTGGCGGGCAATCGAGCGCGAGGTGATAGGGCGCGGTACCAGTGGCAAAACGGCTATCTGGGCCGAAGGCGGCATGGGCGATTACCCCATCACCGCCCCGGCGACGCCCCTGGCCGCGCGCTGGTCCGGCTACGGCACGGCGCTGAAGCCCGCCTACGAGCCGGTGCTGCTTGCCCGCGCGCCCCGCAACGGCCACACCTACGCGGCGCTGGCGCGAGAGTTCGGCACGGGGGCGATCAACGTGGACGGGGGGCGGGTGGGCATCAGCCCGGACGAGGCAGGTAATTCAAAGGATTTTCGCATTAAGACGCCTTGTCAAAGTTCGCATATTGGCATCCCGCTTTATGCTTATGATCCGAATGAAAAGCGCATTCCCGTTAGTCGTCCGCATCCGTTATCTGTTCGTTATGACGCACTAGGCCGCTGGCCGGCGAATCTCATCCTGGGCTGCGCGTGCGAGTCCGCCGAGCACGACGCCGACTGCCCCGTCCGGCTGTTGGGCGAGCAGAGCGGGGAGCGGGACGGCGGCGGCGCTATCGTTGATCCACCTAGCACAAGCGCCCTATTTGGCGGGCACGGACGCCCGTCACGCCCCGCTATGGCCGACTCCGGCACCGCCGCGCGTTTCTTCTTTAAGGCGAAGGCGGCCACGTGGGAGCGAGAGGCAGGACTGACCAACAACAGGAAGCGCGCCAACCATCACCCCACCGTAAAGCCCATCCGCCTCACCGAGTATCTGGCCCGCCTCATTCTGCCGCCCGCCCTACCCCAACCTCGCCGCCTACTGGTGCCGTTCGCGGGTAGCGGCTCGGAGATGATAGGCGCGCAACTAGCGGGATGGGACGCGATAGATGGCATTGAGCAGTCGGCGGACTATGCGGCCATTGCCTGCGCGCGGCTGGCGTGGTGGGCACAGTTCAGCAGCTACGAGCAGGCGCACAGCGCAGCGGGCGCGGACGAACGCGAGGCGGCGGAGCGCGAGCAGGCGCGGGCGCTGGGCGTCGAGCAGCTGGCGCTGTTTGACAGCGGGGGCGAGACGTGGTAGACTAGGGAGCGTCTAGGGGAGGCCTCATGACATTCTATCGCACGCAAAGCGCTGTTGGTGTGTCCATGTCTCCCCTAGACAAGGCGATAGACGACACACCGGCGGCGCTTTGCGTTTTGAGGCATAAACACGAGGAGTGCACGGAGTGGCGCAATATCAACTTCTGCCCAACCTGAGTAGCGACGAATACGAGGCGCTGAAGGCAGATATCGCCCTGCGTGGCGTCCAGGTGCCCGTTGAGTACGACGAACTGGGGAACATCCTGGACGGGCATCATCGCATACGCGCATGTCAGGAGTTGGGCGTTAAGGACTGGCCGCGCATTGTGCGCACGGGCATGACCGAAGACGAGAAGGCCGAGCACGTTCTGGCACTGAACCTTGACCGACGGCACCTTGACCGCGAGCAAAGGCGCGAACTGGTGGCAACATTGCGCGCGCAGGGATGGAGTATTACGCGTATCGCCGAACGCATGGCAATTGGCAAAGGAACAGTACACCGCGACTTGTCAGATGTTCCATCTGGAACACCTGATATTGTTACTGGCAAAGACGGCAAGTCCTACCCTGCCCGCCGCCCCAGCATCGTCGCCAAAAACGCCGTAGAACACAAGCGCGTCAATGAGGCGCTGGCAATGGGGACGGGCGAACTGCCCGCCAAGATGCTAGACAGCAAGCGCGTGGCCCGCATTGCCCGCGAATATCAGGCAGAGCAGCGCGCCCAGGCGATTACTGGGGACGCGCAGCATGGCACAACGCAACTATGGCTTGGCGACTTCCGTGAGCGTGGCCTGGAGATTGAAGACCATACCGTTGACCTGATCTTCACTGACCCGCCTTACCCGCGCGAGTTCTTGCCTTTGTGGTCTGCTCTGTCTGCATTCGCCGCGCGCGTGTTGAGGCCCTCTGGAATGCTGGTTGCCTACACGGGCGCGCTCGACCTGCCCGAAGTTATCACGCGCCTAACTGAGCGCCTGACCTACTGGTGGGCTGGCGCGGTTATTCTGCATGGCCCTCATTCGCGCGTTCATGCGCGCAATATCGCCCAGGGCGTGAAGCCCTTACTATTCTTCGTGCCCGATGGATTCAAGCCTTCGGCATGGATTGAAGACACCTATCGCAGCGAGGGCGAGCAAAAAGAGCACCACGAATGGCAGCAGAGCGTAGGCGCTGCCCATTACTACATCAGACAACTCTGCCCACCCGATGGCCTGGTTGTTGACCCATTTCTGGGCGGCGGCACGACGGGCGTGGCTGCACAGCAGTTGGGGCGCAACTTCATTGGAATTGAGATCGACAAGGTGGCATTCGCTACCGCAGAGGAACGCTTAGGGAGTAATGGATATGGATGATCGTATCAAGGCGCTGGCCGGCTCACCCGCCCGCGATAGATTCAAATGGCTACATAAGCAGCAAGCGCCGGGGGCTTACTACGCTATCAACAGTGATCTGGAATTGGTTTCTAAGCGCCCGCGCCCATTCATCGTCGCGCGCCTTGACTTCAAGCTGAAGGGAGACCGCGTTAGCTTTTCTGAAGTCATATCCTACAATCAGCTAATTGCCATGCCCATGCCTCACTTCATTCCGGTCTATGTTATCGAGTGCATCTCAGACATTCAAAGCAACCCAGAAGATCACTTGTTCAACATTTACCGATATGAAAAAAGCGATCCCTATCCCAACCCGCCAGACGTGTCCCTGACCTTACTAAAAGACCATGTGACATGGGACGGACTAGTACAATGGGAAGGAATGCTGAGAAGGCACCGTGAGCGCGAATTAGCCAGATGGATCAGAGAGAGCATCCCATGACCACACCAACCATCATCCGCACACCGAAAGACGGCAGCGCGCCGTATGTCGCCACGAGCCGCGCTGCTGCCCAGGACGAGCGCCTGTCCTTTGAGGCGCGCGGCCTGCTATGGTATCTGCTGAGCAAGCCGAGCGACTGGAAGGTAGTGATCGGCGACCTCATGAAGGCAGGCCACTGCGGGCGCAACCGTGTTTACCGCATCCTGCGCGAGCTTCAGGACGAGGGCTATCTGGTGCGCGAGCGCGGGCGCGACGAGAAGGGCCGTCTGATGACGCCTATATATAGGGTATATGAACAACCACATACCCAAAATAGGGACGTGGACGGGAAAGCGGAAACTGAGGGAGCACCACGTACCCAAAATCCACACGTGGATAATGGAACACTACAGAATAGAGATGATACAGAACAGAAAGACCTTGCAGAAACGCCAAAAGCAGTCGTTTCTGCGGGGGATGGACAGACATCGCAAGGGAAACGCACCGGTACGAACGGAACGGCCAAACCGAAGACCGAGCGCCAACTGATGTTTGAGGCTATCTGCGCAGCTTTCGGATATGACACCAAGCATCTGACTGACAGCAAGCGCGGAGCCATCAACCGGGTCATCGCAGAGTTAGTCAGGGCGGGCGCGCATCCGACAGATGTCCCTGGCCTTCATGCCTACTGCAAAGGGCAGTTTACCCGTTTCGGGCCAAACGCCTATGCTACTAACTGGAACGACTACCGCGCGCAGCATCGTCCGGCGGCGGCTTCGGCCATTGTGCGCGATCCGGACTGCGCGGTATGTGGCGGGACGGGGCTGGTGCTCCCGGCGTTGGGGGCGTATGAGGACGGCGACCCGCGCGCGAACACTCCGATACAGTGTCCGGTGTGCGTGAAGGCGGCGCGCGCAAGTGAGGCGCAGAGAGAGGCGGTTGGGCCATGAGCGGCGATAACGGACACAAACCATCGGTGCCACTGGCACCGCACAGCGTGGATGCAGAGGAAGCGACTATCGGCTCCGTGCTGCTCATGCCGGACGCCATCCCGTCGCTGGCCGAGTTCCTGCAAGCCGACGACTTCTTCATCACCCGCAACGGCTGGGCCTGGGCTGCCATCCTGTCGGTCTGGCGGCGCGGCGACGCGATAGACTACCTCACTGTAGCGGCGGAGTTGGCGGCGCGCGGGCAGCTTGACGAGTTCGGCGGCGCGGCGCGGCTGACGGGGCTGATCAACCAGACGCCATCGGGTATCTATGCCGAGACGTATGGCCGCCTGGTGCAGCGCGCGGCCTTGCGGCGGCGGCTGTTGGCGGCGGCGAGCGATATCGCCAGGCTGGCGCAGGACGAAGAGCGTGACGTTACGGCGCTGTTGGACGAGGCGCAGGCGCGTATCACGCAGGTAGCGGCGGGGCGTACCGGGCCGCGCGAGACACAGCCACTCCGGGCGGTGCTGAGTGAGACGTTTGACGACTTGGAGCGGGCGCGACTGACCAAAGCGTCCGGTATCCCGACCGGCTTTGACGAGATAGACGGGCTGCTCGGCGGGTTGCAGAAGTCAGACCTGATCATCGTGGCCGGGCGTCCGGGCATGGGCAAAACATCATGGCTGCTGACCGTCGCCATGAACGCAGCGCGCAAGGGGACGCGCGTCTTCGTGGCCTCACAGGAGATGACGAAGCGGCAGGTCGGCGCGCGGCTGCTGGCGATACAGACGGGGATCAGCACCAAGCGCCAGCGCACCGGGCAGGTGACTGATGCAGAGTTCGCCAAGCTGACGGCGGGCATTGCGCAGCTGGAGAATCTGCCGGTGTGGGTAGACGACGTGAGCAATCTGACGCCGGAGCAGTTGCGGGCGAAGGTGCTACGGACGCACGCGCAGCACGGCGTAGACCTGATCATGGTGGACTACCTGCAACTGATGCGCGGCGGGGGGCGTTTTGAGAACCGTGTACAGGAAGTCACCGAGATTTCGCGGTCACTCAAGGCGCTGGCGAAGGAGTTGAACGTGCCGGTAGTGGCGGCGGCGCAACTGAACCGAGCCGTCGAGAGCCGGGCGGATAAGAAGCCGCTGCTGAGCGACCTGAAAGAGAGTGGCAGTATCGAGCAGGACGCGGACGTGGTGATGTTTCTTCACAGGCCGGAGTACTACGACCCGCACGCGGCGAAGGGGGAGTGCAACCTCATTCTCGCCAAGCAGCGCAACGGGCCAGTTGGAACGACAAGCCTGTACTTTGACGCAGTGCTGACGAAGTTCAGTAATCTGACGCGCCAGACCGTTGATCTGGCAACGTTCTAGGGAGAGAGGAAAGAGACTGTGCCTAACTTCGAGCACCACATTATCGTCGGGCACGTCGGCGGCGACGTGACTCTGCGCTACACACAGTCCGGGGTGGCCGTCGCCTCGTTCTCGCTGGCCGTCAACGATAGGCGCAACAAAGACGCGCCGCCGACCTGGTATCGCGTGACGTGTTGGCGACAACTGGCGGAGTTCGCTAACGAGTACGTGCGCAAGGGCGCGCCGCTGCTGGTATCGGGCGGGCGGCTGGTGCAGAGCGAGTGGCAGACAGACGCGGGCGAGAAGCGCACGTCCCTGGAGTTGACAGCGGACGCGGTGACGCTGCTGGGCAGCAAGGCGGACGCGGACGAGGGGGGGGCGGAAGCCGGTGAGCGATTTCCGTTCTGAGGGCACGTTATCCGTGCGCTTCGGTACGCGCTGGAGTACCGATGTGCCCGGCCTGCTCGACTACTGCGCCGCCGACGGCCAGTTGAGCGTCGTGCTGGACTACGCAGTGCTGCGGGCGGCGCGCAAGGACATGAGTGTGGCGCGGGCCGCCTGGCTGGTAGGCGGACGTGAGTACGCGACGGCGACAGTGTGCGTGGTGCCGTCGGACGGCACAGTGCGCGTGAGCGCGCGGGAGATTGAGGGAGGTGTACGTTGACGATGAATTGGCATAATGCCCAGGACTTGCGAGAGCGCATAGACGCGCTTGAAGACGTTATCCGCGAGCTAACCGATGCAGAAAAGTACGGTGTGCCAGGAGGATACCGTGATCGCGGTTTCGACTGGCCGTACCGTGACTGGTGTACGTACTGCTTGAGGTCGTGGGCGCGCGAAGAACAGGAACAGCATGACGACGATTGTCCGATTTTGCGGGCGCGTGCGCTATTGGAGCGCATTGCGAGAAACGATGGCGATGAGACTGATTAACCGTATCATCGGCCTGCTGTACATGCGCCTGACTCGTGAATGCCCGGCGTGTCGGGGCTATGGCGCGGTATGGGCATGATGACTTGAGAGGGCGAGATGACCGAGATGTGGCATTTCATCGTGAATAATAAGCTGCGTGGTGGAGGCGTTGACTACAAACATAAAATAGTTGACCCGCACGAAGCGCGGAAAGGGGACGGTCACATGATCAACATCGTAATCCACCTCAAGGGGGAAGACATCCTGGATGCGATTGAAATCCAACAGGTATCCAGCGAGGCGCTGGAGGAGGAAGTCCGCCACTGGCGTGCGCAGGTGGAAGCCATGCACGCAGAACTTGACGCGCTGGCGATCCCGCGCATGATAACAAGGGATGATCCGCGCATTCTATCATTGTTGGAGCGGTTCCGTGTCTTTTTTGAGGCAGCTATTTTCGGAATTCCCGATGGTCTGATGGAGACATATCTTAAAGAACGCCCCAGCTGATGACAGCATAGATGGTGACTGAATTCGTGCTCGGCGCTCTGATGGCCGCGCTGCTGGTCGCGCCGCTGGTTGTCGTGCTGCTGGCATGGATAATCCCGGAGACGGATGATGACCCTAACTTCTGAGCGCCTCGCCGAACTGGAGCGCGCTCGCAAAGATGCCGAGGTCACTCGATGGCGCGCGGCCATCCTCTCCGCCCTCAAAGGCAGCCCGAAGCGCTCGCTTGCGCTGGTCACAGCCGTGGGCCTTGACGTAGCCAGCCCGCCACCAGCGGAATACACCTCCGCGCGAAACGCGCTGGTGAGCGAGGGCTTGATTTGCCAGGAGACGACCTCGCACGGGGAGGTGACTTTTCGGCTCGCTGAAAAGGCGAGCGGCCCTGACGGGCGGGTCGCGCAGGCGGAGCTACAACCTTCCGCGCAGGCGCAGGCTCGCCTCTGGGCCGACGAGCGAGAGGCACTTGTGGCAACCCTGCGTGCCGGTATCGCGGAAGCGCTCAAGGTGCGGGTCGTCATCAATGACGATGACCCGCCTGGCTATGCGGGAGCCAAGAACCATTACGACTTCCTGGATGCCGCGAATCGTGTCATTGGCACTGTCTTTGCTCACAGCGAAGATGGCGCGTGGCACGGGGCGTGGGAGCCGTCTCAGGACTGTGGCGATACGCCGCTGCCGGATTGGGCGCGCGATGTAAAAGCAGCACTCAATCTATGTGTCGAGATTGGCTGTCTACACGACTGGCGCTTGGAACTAAGTTTCGACGAACTCGGCTGGCAGGCGGCGTTCGAGTTCGTGAAAGACCTGGATCGTATCCAAGAAACCGGGAATACTGCCGCCGAAGCGCTGGCGCGGCTGGCGCTGACGGGCCTGAGGTTTGCGGATGTCTGCTGAGACACTTTCTTCGCCGAAGGTTGCCTTCGGCAAGCGCTGGCTCGATGCTGACCTGGCGGGCTGGCTCGTAGACTGGAGCGTAAAGGACGACACGCTGCACCTGGTGCTCGACTACGCGCTGCTGCGCGCTGCGCGCAAAGACCAGTCTGTGGCGACTGCGCGCTGGCGCATTGGTGAGACGGTGTATCACACGACGCTGGTCACTGTCCTGCCGGCGCACGCGCTCGTGCGAGTGAGCGCGCGGGAGGTGAGCGGTGATTGAGGTTGAGGTCATCTTGGATACGGCTTGGCCGGAACGTTTCATCCGACGACGTGTGACCGGAGATCGACTGACACTTCGCAATGTGCGAGATGCTCTGACTGATGGTCGCTACGTTTATCGAGAGGGCGTGGTTTGGTGGCCCGATGGCGGCTATGGGTATCGGGTCCATGAGCACAGTATACGTAAGATTCACAAGCGGTGGCAGGAGGCGAGCGGTGAGTGAGTTCCTGCTCGGCGCTCTGATGGCCGCGCTGCTGGTCGCGCCGCTGATCGTCGTGCTGCTGGCGTGGCTGGTGCCGGAGGTAGATGATGACCAATGAATATGCGCCCGACGCTACATCTGCGCCCGGAGAGACGCTGCGCGAGATGCTTGAGAAGTGGGCGGCGCGGGAGGTGCAGTATCACTGCGGTCTACAACCGACGCATCTCGACCGGCTGCTGAGCGGTGAGGCGCGGTTCACTGAGCATGTTATCCGCTGCCTGGGCCGCCTGTTCCCTGACGTGCCCGCGTCGTTTTGGCGTGCACGGGAGCGGGCGTATCGAGCATGGCTGGAAAGTGAGATAGGCCATGATGCTGACCGGTGAGCGCCTCGCCGAGCTGGAACGCGCGGCGGGACATGCGCTGGACGAGACCCGCGCCGGCCAGCGCGGGAAGGGAGCGGCAGTTGGAGGAGAGAGAGGCATGAAATCGCTCTTGCGAGGCAGACAAATATCGCGGCTGGTGTGCCGCCACTATGACCGGGCCTACGTCTGGTGCACCTGCCCGCGTTGCCGGCGCGAGTTCCTGGCGTGCCCGGTCTGCGGCGGCGCTCTGTGCGACGAGTGCGAGAAGCGGGCAAGGCGCGAGATGGGAGTTGAAGAGAGCCGATGAGTATCACCAAGATGGTTCTGAAGGGCTACCCGCCTGAGTGGATCAGCGGGGCGATTCAGCGTGAGATGTACGAGCGCGCGCAGTGGACTTGCGAGGTATGCGGCGCGCAATTCCGGCCCGGCGACACCCGGCACCCGACGCTGCGCAACCGCGACGGAAAGCCGCGGATCCTCACCGTGCATCACCTCGACGGCAACCCGGCTAACTGCGACTGGACGAACCTGCTGGCGTGCTGTCAGGCGTGTCACTTGTCGATCCAGGGCTTATGGAAGCCGGGCCGCGTACTGCCGGCGCACTGGCCGCAGCCGCCGGAGTGGATCGCCAGGCGCGGACTCGATTACGTACCCAACGGCCAGTTGATGCTCTGGGAGGAGCTGTCAACTACTCCCCGCTAAAGCGGGAAGCTTGTCCCTGGCGCTACCGCGCCAGCCGTCGCAGACGACGGACTGAAGGGCGCAGTATCCGAGACGTGCGGCGGGTTGACAACCGCCCGGCTGCTGAACGAGGCGATTGCGCTATTGGAGCGCATTGCGGGGGAGAAGAGACAATGGCCGAGATGACGACGGCTGACGCTCTGGAATGGCTGGCGTCTGTGCTGGACGCTGACGGGCGCGACCCAGTGCCATGCGACCGTATGATGCTGACGCTGGTGCTGTCCGAGTTGTCCGACCTGCGCAGCGCGTTGACTGTGGCGACGCAGGGCAGCGAATCGGCGGCGGCACTGCGCGCGGCGCAGGAGCGGCTTGAGGAATGTCGGCGCGCACTGGTGGCCCGGTCGCAGGAGATCGTGCGGCTGAAGCGGCTGGTCGAAGAGAAGAATCGCGCCATAGGCGAGTATCTAGCCGAGGGGGAATGATGCGTCAGAATGGCCGGGGCAGGGTGAAAAGGTGGGGCCGGAGTAGGCCCGGTGCTGACCCAGGGTAGGACTATGCGGGCAACAACAACGCGCTGTTTGAAGGTGTATATCCGGGGTGGGGCAGACCGTCAATTGATGGCCCGACTCATGGCTGATCGCGCGCATGGTATCTGCTATAGCGAGACGCTACGTCGCGCCCTGCGTCACTACTACAACCTTGACCGTCCGGCCCCACCCGCTTCCGACAATGGCCAATCAGCCGCCAGCGCGGTGCTGCTACTGGCGGCCCAGGTGCGCGACCTGACCGCAGAGGTCGAGCGTCTGAGGGCGGAGGTCACGGCCATGCGAAGAGACTTAGCCTATGCGCTGGAGGTGGTGCAGTGAAGCATCATTGCTGTCCAAACTGCGGCGCGACGTTGGTGCTCGTCAACGGGCACTTGGCGCGCTTATCGCCTGCCGCCCGCCGTCTTGTCGAGGCCGCGCCGGAACGATTCAAGCGCGGCACTTTCATGCCCGTCGCGCAAGTGGCGGAGGCGATTGGCTACTCAGTCCCTAGTACGCGCCGCGCTTTGAAGGAGCTTGTGGCTGTCGGGGTGGTGTTCGCCGCGGCCTATGGCAAGACACAGACTAAACATCACTATGCAGGTATCCCCGCATTCCTTTCGCGCAATTAGTCACTCCCTTCCCGTGAAACTTGACGTTTCCTTGACTTTTCCTGGTGTAGACTGTA
>Ga0255344_1005783_pt1 | contig 11548 bp, 26 predicted proteins | sample wastewater_treat_5_FD_192414 | JGI IMG/M metagenome (GOLD analysis project Ga0255344, IMG submission 192414) | Wastewater microbial communities from Lulu Island WWTP, Vancouver, Canada - plant18 | ecosystem: Engineered > WWTP > Wastewater > Unclassified | place: Canada: Vancouver, British...
TACGCATTACCAGCTGTGGAATTAATGAAAATTCTAGATAAAAATAATATTGTCTCTGCTGATAAGTTATTGCAGGAGATTGATGATGAATTTGACTACAAAAGAATAATGCCTTAAGGAGATATAAGATGTATGAGTAAACAAAAAGAAGTTCCAGAAGAACAAAGTCCCATAGAAAATATTGACCTCAAGATGCTAAATACTTTATGGCATTTATGGGATATGGGAGGGAATCTTTTTGAAGAAGATTCTCAATGGGAAAATAAAAATTAAAATCGGAGAAATAAAAAAGGAGAAAAGATATGAAAAAAAGAATGAGTTTAGATGAAGTCATATCTCTTATTATTAAAACTGATGAAGGGCGTGGAAAAGAGATAGTATATTATCCCGATGAGGATAAATATAGCTTGATTAGTTCGGCTTATAAAATTCGGATAATTACTAATGTCGAATGTTTGCAAAGTTGTTTTGTTGATGAAAATAATAATATTTACGAATTGTGTAAATCTATAGGTGGTTATAAAATTTGGGTTGAATGTGGAAAATTCAATAATAGGTGGAAAAAATGAAGATGGTGCTTGTAACACAGAATACTATGCCATTTTTTGTCAAACTACTTAGAAGCACTTCTTCAGCAAGCTTGGCGGCTTGTGAGGAAAATAAAATAAAAGGAGAATAAAATGAACGATTATCCAACGAAATCAGAATTAGGACATTTAAGAGAGCTTGGCGAAGACTGGGGAAATCCTCAAAAGGTTATAGACTTTTTGAAAGAAATTTGGCATTGGCAGGACTATGTAAAGGTAAGTGGTAAAAAAGTAATACGTCTTGAACTAATCACAGGCGGATGGTCTGGGAATGAGGAAATAATCGCTACCTTAAATAATACTATGTTTTGGCGTCTATGGTGGGAAAAATCGGAACGTGGTGGATGCTATCTATTTGTAATAAGACCGAATTTAACAGATAGTCAAGTAAAACAATTAGGCTTAAAGCCAAATGAGGAGATAAAAAGTGTATGTTTAGTGTAATAAAAGGAGAAATAAAACGAAAGAACGAACAAAAAAAGGAGTGAAAAATGAATCCAACAGCAACTGTCGCCAAAGCCATAAGAGAAGAGCTTAAGCGTCTTTATCCAAATGTTAAATTTTCCATCACCAGTAAAATTTCAGCTGGCAGTGATAGAATTAATATAAAATATGATTCTGACATCCCAGAGTCTGAAATTAAAAAAATAACCAATAAATATTTAGATGGTTATTTTGATGGTATGGAAGAAACGTATAAATATAAAAAAAACAATCAGGAAATTTATAGGGTGCAATATATTTTAATTCAACGCCATATTCCTGATAGCATTAGTAAAAATATTAATTAATAATTAAAGGAGAGCAAAAATGAGAAAAAACAAGTTGGGTAATATTCTATTTTGGGCATTTATATTATTTGCCTTTTTGTATTTCTTTTGCCATCCTAATACACTTAGGAATCTTGGGATAATCAGCAGAGAAACCGAAAACATAATGACCAGATATTAAAATTGGAGAAAAACAAAATGAAAGAACGAATCGAGCTATCAGGAGTATATTTCAGAGTACAAAATCCCGAAACAAAAAAGTGGGAGAGTGTGTGCTTTGAAGATTTAGAACTAAATCAACAAAAAAAAGTTATAAAAAATAAATCTAAAAAATTTCTACAAAATCTTGCTATTAAAATGGCAAGTACATTATGGCAATTAGGTGATGCCTTAGAATTATATAAAGATTCAGAAGAATTACAGAAGGGACATTTTGCCTTGTTTGTCTTGAAAAAAGGAGAATAAAAATGAAACAGTTTCCAATTTACTTTAGTGACCTTAATCCAGAAACACTAAGAAATCTTTGTGCTACTTTAGGATTAGAGGAAAATGATTTTAACGAAGATATGCCAATCGCAACTATATTTACAGAAGGAGAAGAAGATGAATGAAATCATTGCAAAGATTGTAAAAGAGATTGAAGCTAAATATCCTGATTCCTTTGTTAATTGGGAACAAGAAACATTGATGGTATGTTTGAGTACCTATGAATCTATTGAAAAGTTTTTCGTTGATAATATCAGACCACTAAGCCTTGATGAATACTATCAATTTCTTAAAGACCATTTACCCGAATCTACTATTGTGAGAATGTTCAATAGAGAACTGTTTATGATTATTAATGAACGTCTGGTTGATTACTTTGAGAAGGAGATAGGAAGAAAATGAAACAGAAACATTGCAAGGATTGTATTCTTGTAAATGATTGTGAAAAAGAATGTGAAGATTGTCCTCTAAAAGATGAGGATAATGAGTGTGTTCCTCAGGCTACTGGGGGAATATCAGAACTATTCAAACAGTTATTAGAACTGTAAGAAATAGATAAACTAAAAACCAAAAAAGAAAGGGAAAAAAAATGAACGTATTCGTTTCAAAATCCGAAAATGGGTATCAACTACAACAGGTTGCTACCGAACAAACATCATTAATTCAGTTCTTAACCGAGCAAGGATATAACCTTGATGGTCGGACTGTTTCTGTTATGAAAGAGAATGGGAATGAACTCATTCTCGGACGCAGAGATGAAGAAAATAATCCCTTAGAAGATATTACCCTAGAAGAGGGTGACATTATAGGGATAACCCAAATGGTCTATAAATCTGGGAAATAAAAACAGTTGATTGGTAGAGAAAGAGGGGATAGAAGTAATCTTTTATCCCCTCTCAATCTTTCTTAAAAAGCAGGAGAAAATATGTCAGAACAAATAAGTTTGTTCAGATGGGAAAACGATGTATGTATTCCATATATTGTCTCTATTCGTAAACCAACAGCAACAAAGTTTTCACAAGTATTTGAAAGGGAAATAACGTATTTTCCAAGTACTTATATAGGTGAAACAAATAATTATATTATTCTAAAGGTTAATACATACGTGGATTTTGCCCAAAGAAATCTTACTTACTATTTGTTTATAGGTAAATATGAAACAAAGATATTACCTGGCTTAAACTACTGGTTTGCAGAAGCATCTAATTCTTACTGTGATAACCTATTATATTGGCATCCCCATATTTCTAAAATGGCTGACCCTTGTTTAGGTGAAGCAGGTAGTAATATTTCAGTTTCTATAAATAAAGGAAACTTATGTAATGTATATCTTTTATTAAGTAATTTTCTTAAAACTTATAGTAATACAGCAGGATTTTACCCGTATATAGCTTTAGAAAACTTTAGAGAAGTAAAGAGTATAATAAGGAGAGTAAATTTTATTGTTAATAGAAACAAAAAATTAACATCTTTATTAAACATAGCAAGTAATGTTCTATTTTGTCCATTTGAAATCGAACCGTTTGAAAATCATCAGAGGTTTAAACAACAATTTTTAGATGGTAGAAAACAGTATGAAAATATTTTTAAGTACATAGTGCATAAAAGATTACTGTATGGACAAATGAGAGAACTAAAAGAACATCTTAGTAAAGGTAAAGAAAGAATATCAACAACAAATATAGCTAGCTATATAGCTATGTCATTTGAATTAGAAGGGAGAAATAATAATGAAGAAATTGATGCAACAATGGGAAGAAGAATCGAAGAAAGATGTCGAGAACTTCTTAACACCCCACAATTTTACCCAGACGATTTTAGTACCAAAATACAAAACATTGCCAATATCAGCGGAATTTACTTTGAGCCAGAAGACGTGCCAAGAAATCCAGTATCTAATGAAGAAGTTTCCAACAGAATGGAGCGGAGTGATGATAATAGAGATGAAGAACCAGAAGAAGTTACCATCTCGAGAGAAGACTTTCTCTCAAGGAGATATTCAGAATTTCTCAGAAACAGACAAAGAGAAAGAGAATCACTCCGCAGATTTTAATGAATTATTTAATTGCTTATATCCTAAAGCAAAGGTAAAGAATATCTATCCTCTCAATGTGGGTACAGCAGGTAGTACTCAGTTTAGTAGTGAAGATATAAGAAAAGCTATCTACGAATTTCGAGGGGAACTAAAAGGAAACATACTAGGTTTAATTCATTCTCATCATAATCTTGGTATGGGTAGTAAATTTTCTAGTATAGATATAGATACATTGGTAGAAAATGCTTCTAACTTTCCAACTCCATTCTTTAGTTTAATTGTCCATAATACTCAACCATATACGGTAAAGTATTCTATGAAAATCAATGGACAAATATATGTATTTAAAGGAGTAGTAAAGTTTGAAGAGAAAAAAGAAATTTTCGATACTTCGTTTCTAAATAAAGTAAATAGTTTAGAAGAACAACAAAACAAATATTGTGTTCCAGTGAATAGAGAATCTGGTTTGTTTGTTGAAAAATCAACAGGAAGTTTATTTAACAGTGAACCTTATAGTTATAATCCAATAGAAAGGAAATATTATGAACCGAAGATATTTAAGAAATGAGGATATAATCCATCAGGAAAAACTTATTGATGATATTGATATTATAGGTGCAGGTGGAATAGGTTCATTTCTTCTGTTATTGTTAAGTAAAATGGGTTTCAAAAGAATCCATATATGGGATAATGATGAAGTAGAAGAATGGAATTTATCTACTGGTCTATTCTATAATAACAAGACAGAAGAGAAAAAAGTAAATCATCTAAAGCAATTAGCAAAAGATTTTGGAGATACGGAGAAGTTAGTAGCCAATGCGGCAATGTGGACAGATAAATATGATTTACATAATCGAGTGTTTGTCTGTCCTGATAATATGGAAGTAAGAAAAGAAGCTTTTGAGAAATGGACTAAGAATCCAAATCGAGAGTTCTTTATTGATGGTAGAATGGGTGCACTAGGAATGCAATGTGTATCTATTGTCAAAGGTAAAGAAGATTTCTATTGGAAAACTTGGTGTCCTTCTACCGAAGTGCCAGACGAACCCTGTACTATGAAGCATACTATCTTCACTGCCTCTATCATTAGTGGCATAATGGCAAACCAAGCATTTGCCATCATCGAGAATAAGTATTATGAACCAAACATAGTGCTTAATCTCGCTAATATGTTCTTGATGAAAAGATAATAATACAATACTTGCCTGTAAGATTATTTCTTGCAGGCAAGTATAAGGTATTTTTATTGTGTTATTTGGTTAATATATTCGTAATAAATGAAAGGAATTATTTATGTCAATAAACATTACAGTACAGCAAGTAAAACCTGTGTATAATGATTTACCCAAAGGAATTACTTGGCTGTTTTATGGTCAACCCAAAGTAGGTAAAACTACTGTAACAGCATCCTTTTCTCCCAAAGGAAGAGATGGTGTATTGTTGATAGATACTGACTTTGGTGCTGACTTCGTTGAGTGCAATAGGATAATAGTGGGTATGATAAATCCACCATATCGTCATAGTAAATCTAAAGTACCTATATCAGCTAAAGATTATTCGGCTCTAAATGATGTACAGAAACTTGATTATGAAGTTATTCCACCTGACCTTCGTAATATTTATGTAAGAACAGGAGACCCTGTCCCTGTTTATGCAATGAATGAAGTATTCAGTTGGATAAAAAATCAATTGGAAACAAATAAGTTTCCATATGATACCGTAGTTATTGATACTGTTAATCGTATCAATGAATGGATAGAAGAAATTGTCTGTGCTGAACTAGGAATAAGAGCAATGGGAGAAGCGACATACGGAAATGATTGGGCATTGAGTAAAAAGTATCTTTTAACCATTATTAAATCATTACAAATGCTATTGAGAAAATATGGCAGAAGCTTTGTTATGACCTGCCACGCTAAACCTTCTGTTGTTGTAGATAATAAGATTCAGCAAACACTAGAATTACCTAAAGGAATAACTCAAGGAGTAATATCACAAGCCGACGTTATTGGCTATGTATATATCCCAGCGGGAGCTAAGAAACCCTGTGTTCAATTTGCTGGATATGACGAAAAACAAATGGGTAGTAGAATTAAAGCATTGGCAGGTAAAACCCTGAACTTTGATTTTCAATCTATCCTGAACGAAATAACAAATTATAAAGAAAAGGAGAATTAAAATGAGTGAAGCTACTAACAACTATGATGTTTTAGGTATCAAAGGAAAAAGTAAAGAAATTACAATGGGAGCACAAGTAATTACTATTACTAAAATAGAATCATTCCCATCGGATTTCTACGAAGTCTGTATTAAAGTACATTACATACCAGAAGGTAGCTCATTAGAGTTAAGCCAAATTATTGGTGGTAATTTTAAAAGAGAGAATGGAAAAATTGTTAGTTCTGGTAGTGCATTCACTATTATCAATCTGTTTAATGCCATAGGATTGATAGGATTTGATAGCAGTGGTAATTTAGATGTGCCTGCTATTGAAAACTTTTTCAATAGTCATTCAGATAATCCACTAAAAGTGCTAGGTTATTTGTATCCATACGAAAGCAATGGTAAAACATATACTCGCTTGTACAAAAGAATGTTACCTGCTAATTCAAGTCCAGCATTATTGACAAAGATTTTCAATAGTGATACCTATGTAAAGCAAGGGTCTTCCCCAAAAGCAACTAATGTAAATATTGAAGCTGATTACGAAGTCCCATTTTAATAGGAGGATACAATGATAGCATTTCAAACTGTTGTCATAAACGGCAAGCAGGTTGGTGAAATCGCAAATGGAGTATATATTTCCCATAGAAAATATTCTAAACACTTCTTTAAAAAATACTCTGGCTATGCAATTAGTGAAGCAATTCTAAAGTATTTAGAAGCAATTAATTGCAATATCATCTGTATAATAGATGATGAACTGCATAAAACATTCTTTGCAACGCCAAATGATTTTAAAGAACACGGAAAGGTTATTCCATATTCTATGGGTAAAACAGATAACCAAGTATGTTTAGGTATAAATTACTTTAAAATGAAAAGATGAAATAGAGAGGGATAGATTAATAGTCTATCCCTTTCCTTATTAGAGAAAGGAAATTATGAATGAATATGTTGAACTAGTATTGAATGATGTAACTAATAGAGGGCATTTCATCCCTCTTAATGAAATAAATCGCTTCGTTAGTAATGCAAAAGTAGCATATCGTTCTACCTTTCTATATCAGAGTGATAATATAGAACCAGATTCAGTAGTATCTCCCTCCAGATATATGGGAGACTATAATATTGATACTATTATACTTGATATAGATAAAGGAGAAGATAGTATAGAAGAACTATGTAATCGTGTATTGGCTATTTGCTTATTTCTTCAGGATAAATTAGGTGATTATAACTTTATTCCATTGTTTTCAGGAACAGGATTTCATATTGTATTCTCATCTGAGTATTTTGGTTTTACTCCTAGTCCTGATTTACCTAATATAGTAAGGGCAACTGTATCTAATATGTTTCCCGAAGCCGACGGAAGTGTTTATATCAAGACTGGTATATATAGATTGACTAATACAATTAATCCTAAAACTAACTTGTATAAAATACCAGTAACAATAGGAGAACTATCTAACCCTGAAGGAATATTAGAACTAGCTAAGAGACCCAGAAGAAACTTTGATTGGGAAAGATATAATCTGAAATCAGGAGATAGAAGATTTTCTGATAAAATCATTATACCAATATCCCCGATAATCAGAACTAGTTTTGACCCAATTAAAATTGCTACCTGTATCAATACTATTCTCAATAATCCACCACAAACAGGATGCCGACATATAACAATAATGAGATTAGCGTCCCATTTTCGGAGACACGGATTTCCATTAGAGATATGTATAGCAGGTGTAAAACATTGGTTAGAAAGAGATACATCTGAGCATCAATTTACAGATGAGGAGTTACGTCATATTGTAAGTAATACTTATAATAAAGGATATAGATATGGTTGTAATGATGAAGTCTTACAATCACATTGTTCTCCACAGTGTATCTATTATACTAATCGTGATTATGATTGCGAAGTTCTCGATTATGAACAAATGCACAATCATTACATCACTAGATTAGGAACAGATTACTCGTATAGAACTCTAAATTTAGATGTTCTTCTTAATACCTCTAACGATGCTCGAGTATATCCAGGTGAATTGGTTACTGTATTTGGATTAACAGGAGTGGGAAAGACCGCATTTATGCAGAATGTTTGTGCGGGTTTCGATGTTTATGGACATTATCATCCTGAATGCCAGCTACCTACTTTGTTTATCACAATGGAGATGACCGTAGATAGGATGTATCGTAGGTGGTTACAAATTGTTTTAGATAAAACAAAAGAACAAGTGAATGAAATGTTTCGTACTACGGAGAATGTTCCCCTACCACAAATATCTAATATTCTTTTAAGAGTTCTATCCCCTAGTCTTGAAAAAATAGAAGAAGAAATCAAGAAATATGAGCCACGTTTAGTAGTAGTAGATTATATAGAACTACTTGATGTTGGTTCTAATAACGAACGCTATAAAATCAAGACTATTACCAGACGTCTTAAACAGTTAGCAATTAATATGGATGTAATAATTGTGCAACTATCACAAGTTAGTCGTTCATATTCTCGAGCAGGTATATTGGACTTATACGCTGGAAGAGAATCTGGTAGCATTGAATCAGATTCAGACAAGGTGATTGGTATTTGGGGTAGTCCTGGTATAAAGGAAAAGAAAATAGAGTTTTTCAAGAATCGAGATGGTGAGTATCTAAACGTTCAGTATGTTAAAAGTACTAATTCGTTTCGATTCCTGAAATGTTCTCAAGAAGACTTCGATAATAGTAGAGTAATGTCGTTAAGTAGTTTAGTAATGTAGGAGAAATTGATGGGATACTCTTGTCCTAAATGTGGTGGAAAAGACTTTCGGGTTTCATACACGAGGAAAGTTGTAGAGGGAAAACCAAAACAAAGAATAGCAGTTTGCCAGAACTGTTGTTCTAAGGTGTTACAAGAAATAGAAACAAAATTAATTATAGGAGAAAGTAATGAGCAATTTACCTTCAACCATAAACCTGATTGATGAATATACCAATCTACAAATTGATAGAGATATAGCGTTAAGTGCCACACCCGACGAAGATAGAGCATCAGTAGGAATGGTTTTTGATAATAAAATTCAACAAGTCATCAATCAATTAATGCAAAAAGCAGATAATATTTATTATGTAAAACGGAAAATAGAATCTCAATGTGGTGCTATTGACGGCGAGATAGAGGTTCTTCAGAATGAAATCCAGCGTTTGAAAAAGCGGAAGCAATCTATGGAAAATGCTTGGAAACGAATTGAGGAACGGGCTATTATGTTAATCGAAACAGTAGGGGAAGAAAACTCTAGCGGTAATAAAGTCTTAAGAACTAATGCCGCTAATTACACAGTAGTAAATCGTGATGGAAAACTGGACTTAATTGATGCCAGTAAAGTTCCTGAGGATTGTGTAAAAGTGGAAGTTAGTTATGATAATGCTGAATTGAGAAAACGAGTAATAGCGGCAGGGGGAAAGACGGAATATGGTATCGTTCCCAAAACCAAATCGTTATTGATTAAATGATTTTAGGAATTGACATAGGAAAAAGTGGGGGAGTTAGTGTATTTGAAGACTCTAATTTAATTACCATAATTCCATTTACGGATTATTGGAAAATGAATGATGAGATTATAAAATACAAGGCTAACTCTCCCACAGTTTTCATTGAAGAAGTACACGCTTTCCCTAAACAGGGAGTAGTAAGTATGTTTTCTTTTGGAGAAAACTTTGGATACTGGAAAGGTATGTTGATAGCTCACGGTATTCCATTAGTCTTAGTGCCGCCTAAGATTTGGCAATCATATTACGGTTATTTGCCAAAAGATAAGAAGGAAAGAAAACAGAAGCTATATGATATAGCTAGGGGTTTATTTCCCCAAGTAAACTTTCCAATACAATATGCCGATGCTGTTCTGATTGGATGGTATGGCGTAAATGAAAGGAGAAAAAATGGGTAAACTATCACAATCTACAAGAAAAAGAAGTGCTACTGTTGTCCAGCCTAATCGTAAAGAGGGACAAAAGTATCGCTTTCCTATGCCTGATAAAAAGCACGCAAAACTAGCTTTGCAGATGCTACCGAAGGCTAAAGGTTTATCTTCTGCTGATAAATCAAAAGTTCGGGCTAGGGCTCATAGAATTTTAGGAGACTAAGTAAGTGGAAGAATGCAAGACTAATAGTATAGTAAAAGGTGAAGACGGGTTTGATTACATAGTCTTGCTTGATGAACCTGAGAAGGGAAGAATCTGGGTAAGACCCAAGTATAACTTTTTTAGTAATAAAGTTACTTGCTTACCTAGAGATTCAGTACGACCCGTTACTGAATAACTAATAACAAAAAAAAGGAGATATTATATGGAGGTTAAAAAACCTAATATGTACCACTATAATCCTTATGAGAAATATTGGAATTTCTATTCTGGAATAAACTTTATTGGAGGTGTTGGAATATTAAAGAAGGACAACTCTATCAAATTTATAACATCAGTAGGAACAAATGAATATACTATCGAGATGTTAGAAGAGATTGTCAACTTTATGAAAGAACAAATAAAAGAACAAAAACGAAAAAAGAAAGGAAAAAAATGAGATTTGGAATCTTAGGAAGAAATTGGAATGAGGCAATTAAATATGTTGAAATCACACCAGAAGGGCAAGTACGAACATTTTTCTTTTTAAGTTTTCCTTACCGCACTAGTGCAAATAATTATCAGACTGATATTAAGAAATACTGTGGCGATGTGAGAACAGTATTACCACGTATCTTTCGTGATGATAGGGGAGAAAATGATTTTGTATTTGCCCTAAAATTAGGTGATGGAAAACATATTCAATTACATTGGAAGAATCCCAATCCAATAAAACAAAATCCCAATCCAATTTTATCTGATTGGGGAACACTAAAACAAACGGAGGATAACAATGATGGCAATCCAAATGGCTGAAACTGATACAGACCATCTAGATATAGACCGTATAGTTTTTGAACTTAAATATGTAAAAACTAATATTGAAAGAGTACTGGATTCGATAATCAAATATGATGCAGGAGATATGGAAAAGGCTATGAAGATTGTGGAATATCTAGATAAATCTATCAGGAGTTTGCAAACAATTAATTAATCAGTAAGGGTAAGCCTAACTTTCTGAAGGTTGGGTTTACCCTTATTTTACCTTAGTAAACTTATTTTGTCGAATACCGACCCCCTGAACCCCATTCAGGTGCGCTAATTCGGACTGCGCTACGCTCCGTAGAGAGAAAGAACGGTAATTTAGGTGTTTTGAACGTAAGAAATACCCTAAAAATACCTTAGTAAAATTCACAACAATAATCTAAATAAAGGATTTCTATAATGCAAGAATATGTAGAGAGGTGTGCTATATGTAATGAACCAATTAGTCCCGATGACAAAGCAGTAGAGTATGTGGTTGACATAGAGCATCACTCTGATTACAAAGAGCCAGTGCATTCAAAATGCTTGCATTGGACAGAATAATATCTTATATTGTTTTTGGGTTCTTTGAACTCCTTGTTAAA
>Ga0255344_1005786_pt1 | contig 11540 bp, 14 predicted proteins | sample wastewater_treat_5_FD_192414 | JGI IMG/M metagenome (GOLD analysis project Ga0255344, IMG submission 192414) | Wastewater microbial communities from Lulu Island WWTP, Vancouver, Canada - plant18 | ecosystem: Engineered > WWTP > Wastewater > Unclassified | place: Canada: Vancouver, British...
CAGACGCAGAATCCCGATGAGTATGTGACGGAAGCTTGTTTTCCGCTGGAGTAACTACAATCTATGCCAAGGAGATTATCAGCTCCTTGGCGTATTTTCGAAAGGAGCACGCTCATGGAATATATCCAAGTAACAAAAGAAAATATCGAAGAAGAACATATTTGTTGTGCTATATCCAATAACAAGGATGCACAGGTATCCTCAAAGAAGGCCTGGCTGTCCGACAGATTTGATGAAGGACTTGTTTTCTTAAAGAGTGTGGAGCGCGGAAAGTGCTTTATAGAATATATCCCGGCGGAAAATGCATGGGTCCCAATTGAGGCAGACGGGTATATGTATATTGACTGCCTGTGGGTGTCCGGATCTTTTAAAGGCCATGGTTATTCTACAGATCTGCTTGCTAAATGCATCGAGGATAGTAAGAAAAAAGGGAAGAAGGGTCTTTGTATACTGTGCGCTGCAAAGAAAAAACCTTTCCTGGCAGATCCGAAGTTCCTGAAGTACAAAGGATTTATTGTTGGCGATGAAGCTGATAATGGTATACAACTCTGGTATTTGCCGTTTGATAAGAAAGCAGATGTACCGCAATTTAAAGAATGTGCTAAGCATCCATGTATAGATGAGAAAGGATATGTCCTGTATTACACAAGCCAGTGTCCGTTCAATGCAAAGTATGTACCGATTTTGGAACAGACAGCGAAAGAAAATGGTATTCCCTTTAAGGCGATTCACATAGAGAGCAGGAAAGAAGCGCAAAATGCCCCGACTCCAATCACGAATTATGCTTTGTTTCATGATGGGAAATATCTCACGAATGAGCAGATGAACGATAAGAAATTCTTAAAGTTGGTCAATGGATAGATATCAACTGGGAGTCAATGGGGACGGTTCTCATTGACTCTAGATGACAGGTTGTTATTTTCCGGGATACATGACTAAGGTGGAAAAATGCAGACATCAGAAAGTTTTAGATTAAGTGCTCTGCTTTCCTTTTCGGGAGGATTGCAAGATGCATATTCATATAATATGAGAGATAAGGTTTTTGCCAATGCACAGACCGGAAATGTTGTTTTGATGAGCCAGAATTTTATGCAAGGAAATGTAATGCAGGGATTCCATTATATGTGCCCATTGCTTTCATTTGCTTTAGGTATCTTTGTGGCGGAAAGAATTGAAAACAAGTATAAGAACATAGAAACAATCCATTGGAGACAGATAATTCTTATGATTGAGATGATATTTCTTATAATTGTTGGTTTTCTTCCAAATCAATTTAATATGATAGCAAACATGATTGTTTCATTTTCATGTGCTATGCAAGTGCAGACATTCAAAAAGGTACATGGATACGGATATGCAAGTACCATGTGCATAGGAAATATCCGAAGTGGAACCGAAAGCCTGTCTCAATATTTAAGAGATAAGGATAAAACTTCACTATATAAGGCACTCTATTTCTTTGGCATTATTTTAATCTTTGCGATTGGTGCAGGCTTAGGCGGGGTGCTATCCGGCTTACTTGGATTAAGAACAATATGGATTTCAGCGGGTATAATGCTATTTGTTGCTATTATGATGATAAAAAGACGTGCGATAATATAGGAAGTTGTACCGGAAATTAAATTTCAGTTTTATGTACGAGGGGGGAAAAACAGATGAGTTACGAAGAAAATGCACGCAAAAACCATAGGAACGGATTTAATTGTGCAATGTCGGTATTTGTTGCATATTGCAATAATCTGGGGATTTCACCCGAACAGGCAAGGAATGCAGCACCAAAGCTACGTTCTGAAGGTGGAAAGTGCGGAGCTTTCCTTGCCGGGAAAAATATACTTGAACAGTTAAAGCCGGAAGCGGTGACGGATTATGAACAGAAATTTATTGAGCTTAATGGCCAAACGGAATGTAGCCGTCTCGTTTCATCTCACGATTTATTGCGTAAAAGCTGTAACGATTATGTGGGTGATGCCGCAAGGCTGGTAGAGGAAGAAATAGGATAAATGGAGGGTGGTCTATGATTCTGTTGGTTGTTGATACACAAAAGGGCTGTTTTGACGAGAGGCTATATGCATTTGAAACTGTGAGGGATAATATCAAACAACTGATTACTATTGCGCGGGAAAACAATGTTGAGGTCGTTTATGTTCAGCATGATGACGGCCCGGGAACTGATCTTGATAAGGCGACGGACAACTATGAGATATATGAGGAATTTGCTCCGAGAGAAGATGAAAGATGCTTCGAAAAGAATGTAAACAGCGCTTTCCATCCTATGACCGGATTAACGGAATACCTGCGGTCCAAGGGTGAAAGGGACATAATAACAATAGGTGTATCAACGGATTATTGTATGGATGCAACGATCAAAAGTGGATTTGAGCAAGGATTCACTCTCTTTGTTCCTGCATACACTAATTCAACTTATGACAATCCCTACTTTGATAAGGAAACCGCCTATAAGTATTATAATGAGTTTATGTGGGGAACGCGTTATGCAAAGATAATCACTGTTGAAGATGCGATTCAACTCTTGCAAGGTGTGGCCGATTAAAGCGGAAGTCAATGAGAACCGTCCCCACGAAAAGAGGAACTGTAAATGAAAGTTTTTATTGTATATTGTCATCCGTCTGAGGATTCCTTCACAAAGAATATGCGTGATGCATTTATTAAGGGGGTGACAGATTCCGGAAATGACTATGTCATATCGGATCTTTATAAGATGGATTTTCAGACTGACATAACGGAAGAAGAGTATCTTAGAGATGCCAACTACCGTAATACTCCGGTCGTGGCAGAGGATGTGCTTGCCGAGCAGGAGAAGATCAATTCCGCGGATGCGATAGCCTTTATCTATCCTGTATTCTGGACCGAGGCACCGGCAAAGCTTGTGGGTTGGTTTGACAGAGTCTGGTCATATGGATTTGCATATGGCGAAAAGACTATGAAAGTACTTGATAAGGCTATGATCCTGTGTTCGGCAGGAAATTCGATCAAACGGCTTGAAGAGTTTGGACTCCTTGACAGTATGAAAAGGGTCATGTTAGGGGACAGGTTGTTCGGACGTGCCAAGCAGATGGAATTCATAGTTTTTGATAACACATCGAGAGAAAACAAACTTAGGGTGAAGAACTGGGATACGAACCTTCAAAAGGCTTATGAGGCGGGAAAAGGATTGTTTTGCTGAAAGAAATACTTGGTGATATTTCGGATAACTGACGAGAGAAATTACATGAAACAAAAAAAGACACTGACGGAAGAACAGAAAAAACTTGATATTGATTTATGGATAATAGCGCTTGTTACTGTTGCTGTGTATGCTATTTATGCGATGATAGGAAATAGGCTTATGCCTTTTTGCAAAGACAGCAGTGTTTCTGTCTGGCCACGTTTGCTTGCGGTAGCGTCAATGCAGTTCGGAATAGCCGGTTTGGGTATAACGATAGTATGCATTTTGCGTAAGGAACCGTTTACGAGTTTTGGACTTAGGAGTAAAAATGCAATCAAGGCTATATTGGGAACCTTATTGTGTTTTGCTCCTTATATCATATATATTCTGGTAACGGGACAATTTGAAGGATATGAACCGTTAAGCATTATGGTCACGCCGGATCTTCATAAGGCCGGTATTGTTGCGACCGTTGTCGGCACACTTATCATAGCAGTATTTTGGGGCTTCTTTGAAGGATTTAACTATGCTGTAATTAGCAATATCATAGATCGGCGATATCCTGTAAAATGCAAACTGTTTTCCTGGGGAACCCTTGTGTGCACCCTAATGGGTATTCTTTTTCATCCCATGAGCTTTGATCTGTTGGGAATGATCGAGCTGATCCCTGAATGACCCACCAAAGATGGTGCATCGTTCAACCAAAGCTGCGAAGCAGCGATTCTGCAATGGGGTTCTGAATATTTACGTCAAAATTAAAAAAAAGTATTGACTGTAAAGTTAGTTTATAGATTAAAGTAGCCTCATAAATCAAAAGGGAGGTCACTGAAATGACAATCAAAGAAGTAGAAAAGCTCCTGGAGATTCCAAGAGCTACAGTAAGGTTTTATGAAAAGGAAGGATTAATTAACCCAACCAGAGAAGAAAACGGGTATCGTGATTATTGTGAGGAAGATGTTGAACGACTGAGAAAAATCATTATCCTTAGAAAAATAGGATTGCCAATAGAGGAAATTGTGGATTTGTTTGACGGTGTGAAGTCCATTGAAATTGTACTCGCAGAAAATAGCATTAATCTGCAGAAACAAATGGCTGAACTGGAAGGTGCGATAAATTTATGCAATAAAATGAAGACGGAGGTTGTGAATTTAGATTCTTTTGATACCGAAAAGTACTGGAACTATGTTGAGGAAGAGGAAAGAAAAGGCTATCGATTTGCAGATATTGCCAAAGATTTTATGAATGAAGAAAAAAAGATAGTATCCGGATACATAGGATGGACTGACAGAGAGGGAAATCTGTACGATGTTAAGAAAAGCATAATCTGTTGGGGGATTTCTCTGGTAGTCATCGGTATCATTTTCTGTGTTGCAAATCATGGATTCAACATAGAAAACTTTTCAAAAGGCGTTTGTACAATGTTGGGTATCATGTGTTGTGAAATGATTATTAGTATTCCGGTTATTTTACTGGGAAAGAAATTCCCATGGTTTGCAGAGAACAGAATCAAAGCCTTTACTATTACCGGAGGCATGTTGATGGTTTTGTTATTGGGATTACTATATATTTTCGGGTGATAAAGGCAAAGCCTTGCCATGCCCATAAGCTGTGGCGAGATACTTGCAGATGAATTGTAACTTATGTGAATGGTTATGGGTTACGTGTTGTTATGAAAGGGAAAAGCTATGGAGGCAGTCCAATGGCCTGAATGACCCACCAAAGATGGTGCATCGTTCAACTTGACATCTAAATGTTACTTTTATATAATAATGGTGTGTTTACTATACCCAAAAATCAGAAAAGCATAATATTATAAAGTGATAAGAGAGGCTGAAACCCTTGTGGTTTCGGCCTTTTTCTGTTGTTGCAGATTTTTATTTAGATATGCTAAATCGTAAGCCTGAGGAAAGGAGAGACATTTATGGGCAGATAGGGGCACCGCTTAGGTAATTAAAGGAAGATATAGCATTTGAAAGCACTTTGGAGAAATCTGAAGTGCTATTTTGTTATACACGATGAGCCAAGTGACAGCGCATGCTTGCATGCAGGCTGACATTTGGCGAACGTATAATCATGAGGAAGTAGCGAAGCGGAATCCGAATGATATACGAAGTGTATAGAGAGCAGGTGATAGCCTGCTCGATTGCGTATTTTTAGAAGGAGGAAGAAATGAACGAGGAAAATGTGATGACAACAAATGAACAGGAAGAGAGAATGCCATTTTTTAGGATTCCAAAGGCGATTTTGACAGATGAAAAGTATGCGAGCCTTTCTGAGGGCGCAATGCTTTTATATGGTATTCTACTGGATCGAAAATCCTTATCAGAAAGAAATGACTGGAGAGATAAAAGGGGGGAGATTTTTGTCTATTGTACTTTGGAAACAATTCAGGAGACGCTTAGGTGCGCACATCAAAAAGCGACCAAGCTACTTACAGAATTGGAAGGGGCAGGTCTTATAAGAAGAAAGAAGCAGGGCCTGGGAAGACCTGCGAAAATATATGTGGTAGATATCTCAGCATCATCCGCCTGATTTGGAACCACTGTAAAAAGTACAATTCTAGAACTGTCATTTTGACAGTCAAGAAGTATGAAAAGCATACTTACAGACCGCTGATTTTCAGTAGTACGGAAGTATGAAATTCATCCGGTAATAAAAATAATATGAATAAGCTTAATAGAATAATATCAATCCTATCCGGATGGGATGTGGATAAGAAGGAGAACATCATCATGGAATACAGAAATAAACAATTGAATTTTAGAGTGACTGATAGCGAATACAAGATTATTCAGAAGAAAATGGAATTTTCAGGAATCAGGAAACCAACAGCTTACCTTAGGAAGATGGCAATGGATGGTTATGTTATACGACTGGATTTATCAGAACTTACAGAAATATTGAGACTTGCGAGAATCAATTCCAATAACTTAAATCAGGTGGCAAAGAGAGCAAATGAAACCGGAAGTATTTATGAAACGGATATCAGGGACCTTCAGGAGCAGCAGGCGGAGATTAAGGAACGGCTTCGTGGAATTCTTGATGAATTAACGAAAATGAATCGATAGAAAGGAGCTTTTTATGGCAGCAACAAGATTAATACCAATGCATTTACAGAAGGGCAGGTCTGTAGGTCAGTGCCTTAAGGACAGAACGGATTATGCAAAGAATGACCTAAAAACAGAAAATGGAGAATTCGTATCTTCCTATGAGTGTAATCCGGATACGGTGGATTTGGAATTTGAACTTACAAAAAATCAATATGAAATAAATACCGGAAGAGGGCTTAAGGACAAGGATGTGATTGCTTATCAGATTCGTCAGTCTTTTAAGCCTGGGGAGATTGCACCTGAGGAAGCAAACAGAATCGGATATGAAACTGCCATGCGTTGGACAAAGGGAAAACATGCTTTTATTGTAGCAACACATGTGGATAAGGCACATATACATAATCATATTGTATATAATTCCACAACCCTGGATGCCACACATAAGTATCAAAACTTCTTTTTATCATCCTTTGCACTTCGAAGGTTGAGCGATTTGATCTGCTTGGAACACGGTATGTCTGTGATACCGGAAAAGAAACCGGGCCAGTGGCAAAAGAGAACAACATATCCTCGAAAACCTAGTAAACGAGATGATATCCGTGGGGTAATAGATTGGATTTTTGAAAATAAAAAGCCGGAGGATATGGACGAATTTTTGAGGTTCATGGTAGAACATGGATTTGAAATAAAAAGAGGAAAATATATTTCAGTAAAGGCGGAAGGTCAGAAAAATTACCTTAGACTTCGTTCACTTGGAAATGGATATACGGACGATGATATAGCAAAACGAATTGCAGGAGAGCTTGTTGTAGATACTGGAGCTAGTAAAGTTTCTGATGATGTATTAGGCAGTGTTGCATTAAGTGATTCAGAAAAGAAACTGGATTTGGTTTTGGATATTCAGAATATTATTGCAAAGCAAAAGGGTCCTGGTTATGAAAGATGGGCCAAGGTTCATAATGTGAAAGCTATATCAAAAACATTATTGTATCTTAGCGAGCATGGCTTAAAAGATTTTGATGACCTGTCAGCTAAGGCTACTGAATCAAGGGACAGGTTTTCCTATATCTCATCTAGGCAGAAGGAAATTGAAACGAGAATGGCTGAGATAAAGTCGTTGCGCCAGCATATTTTTAATTATTCGAAGTCACAAGATGTTTTTGTTCAGTATAAGGCCAGCGGTTACAGTAAGGAATTTTTTGAAACGCATAGGGATGTGCTATTACTAAGGAATGCAGCTAAAGAAGCATTCAAAAAAGTGGACGGAAAGCTTCCTTCTGTAAAGGCGTTAGATGAAGAATTTCAGGAATTACTTCAGGAGAAGAAGGAACTTTATGCAGAGTATAAGCCGGCGAAGGAAAGGATGCAGGAACTGCTAATGGCAAAACAGAATGTGGAAAGATTTTTAAATCTACAGGAAATGCAAGAGCAGGATTTTGCGAAAAAGAAAAATAATCCGAGCTTGTAAATGTAAGATTTAACGTAAAAATGATTTTCAGCTCCGAGCCTGTGGCGAGGTTTTGGGGGATTGGGGCATGTTGCCTCAACAAGCGTTTTTGATATTCGCTATCGAATATCATTGCTTGCAATCTTTTGTTTTAATCAAATAAGAACAGTGAGTTTTATAAAAATGAATATAGTAAATGTATAAGAGACCTGGTTGGTACCTGCGTGGATGCAGATATTACTGGGTCTTTTTGTATGCAAAGAATGGAGGATTTTATGATAGGAAGTAGAGTATTTGTAGTAAAAGAAAGAGATGAATGGAGCAATTTTGCAGAGTTTGTAGGTGCTATGGCGGCAAAGTATGCGGATAAAATGGATTTTGAATCATTGCCGGATCCGGATTTGTATTTATTAAAGAGGGATATGCGTGATTGGTATAAGACATATATTCGGGAGAGTCAGAAAAAGATATATTTTGATGTTGAATATGTATGGTAATTATGATAATCTGTATTCATAGAAATGAACAACATATAAATGAATTAATGCAAAATGAGAGGAAACAGATATGACTGTAAGTGAAAGAATTATAAAGGTATTAAAAGAAAGAAATATGACTCAGGCTGAATTTGCAAAGCAGGTTGGAATTGCTTCTAGTACGATTAGTGAGTGGAAGAAGAAAAAGACGAATCCCACAGTAGAAAAGATTATGGACATTTGCAATGTATTGCAGATTACTCCGGAGCAGCTTCTTACTGGTAAGGGAATTGAAGATGAAAAAGAGATTGCTACTGCAATGCCGGAGAGCAGATTTACACCTCAGGATATTCGCATGATTGAAGATTATCATGGACTTAGGGAAGAACAGCAGAAAAGGCTTATGGCTTATATGGAGGCGCTAAAGAAGATTGAAAGTCTTGAGGAGATGTAGAAATCTTTAAAGTCACAAAATGTGACTTTAATCGGTGAAGTCACAATTTGCGACTTCATGATTGCGGTGCCAAATTGACACCACAAATTTTCAACCGAAATTTTCGACTGCAAAATATTGATGTAAGGTGTTTTGAAATGGACATTTTAGGTTTAAGGTCACAAATTGTGATTTTAAACGGCAATTGCTTATAGTATGAAAAGAGGAGTTATGGGAGATACCACAGAATTAAAAATAGTAGAATCTATAAAAGCTCATGTATATATGCTACGTGGGGAACAGGTGATGTTAGACAGCGATCTGGCGGATATTTATGGTTATGAGCTAAAGGCTATGAATCAGCAAGTAAAAAGAAATATTGAACGTTTTCCCGAGGATTTTATGTTTCAATTAACAAGAGAAGAAGTTGATTTGGTGAAGTCACAGATTGTGAATTCGCGAGAAATACAAGATGATAACTTGAAGTCACAATTTGTGACTTCAAGTTGGGGCGGAAAACGTAAAATGCCATATGCATTTACAGAACAGGGTATTTATATGCTAGCAACGGTTCTAAAGGGTGAATTGGCTACTAAGCAAAGTATTTTTATAATGCGTGCCTTTAAGGAGATGCGTCACTTCATTGCTAATAATGCTCTTATGTTTGAGAAGATCAATGCTATTGAGTTGAAGCAATTGGAATATCAAAAGGATACAGATGAGAAGTTTGGCAGAATCTTTGAGTATATGGCAAATCATGAGGAAGATAATCAGAAGATTTTTTATGATGGACAGATTTTTGATGCCTTCAGTTTTCTTGCGGATATTATCGGGCATGCTAAAAAAGAGATTGTTTTAATTGATGGATACATAGATGTAGTTACATTAAATATCCTTGCCAAGAAAAATGCAGGTGTGGATGTTTTTGCATATACGCTACCTGGTGCAAGAATATCTACGCAGGACATTAATAATTTCAACGCCCAGTATCCCACATTAACTGTCAAAAGAACTACAGCATTTCATGATCGATTTTTGATTATAGATGGTGTGGAAGGATATCACATAGGTGCTTCCTTAAAGGATGCTGGTAAAAAATGTTTTGGTATTAATAAAATAGAGGGTGCTGATGATGTAAAGGATATTATGAAGAAGGCACAGCAGACCGGTACATAACGGAAAGGATTGATATAATTGGGTAAGGAAAAAGTTAAAGTATATTTATATACCCGTGTATCCACATCCATGCAAATAGATGGATATTCCCTGGATGCGCAGAAATCACGAATGAAAGCATTTTGTGAGTTTAATGATTATGAGATTGTAGGTGAATATGAGGATGCAGGTAAATCTGGAAAATCTGTAGAGGGTCGTGTGGCATTTAAGAGCATGATGGAAGATATCAAGACCGGTAAGGATAATGTATCCTTTGTTCTTGTATTCAAGCTTTCGAGATTTGGTCGTAATGCTGCGGATGTATTAAATTCTTTGCAGACAATGCAGGATTATGGTGTGAATCTTATCTGTGTAGAGGATGGAATTGATTCTTCAAAGGAAGCCGGAAGACTTATGATTTCTGTATTATCTGCTGTGGCTGAAATTGAGCGTGAAAATATCCGTGTTCAGACTATGGAAGGCCGTATGCAGAAGGCTAGAGAGGGACGATGGAATGGTGGATTTGCACCATATGGCTATGCTTTAGAGGATGGTAAGCTTGTAATAAATGAGGAAGAAGCTGTTGCAATCAGAATGATATATGAGCAGTATATCAATACAGATTTAGGCGCTAATGGTATAGCTAAATATTTGGAAAATCATGGAATGCATAAGATTGCCAGACAGAATGGAAAGAATCCTTTATTTGATGCTTCTTTAATTCGAAAAATTATACAGAATCCGGTATATTGCGGTAAGATTGCCTACGGCCGCAGAAGAACAGAAAAAGTGCATGGAACCAGAAATGATTATCGCCAGGTGTATAAGGATGATTATCTGCTTGTGGATGGCATTCATGAGGCTCTGATTCCTGAAGATATTTGGGAACAGGCACAAATAAAAGTGGCTGCGCAGGCAAAGAAATATGAGAAAGTGAATTTGCCAAATGGTCAGAAGATTCATTTACTTTCCGGATTGTTGAAATGTCCTGTGTGCGGTGCTAAGATGTATGGTAATAAAGCAATTAAAAGCAGAAAAGATGGAACCCGCTATAATGATTATTTCTATTATGGCTGTAAACACCGCAATATGACCAGAGGACATAAATGTGATTATAAGAAGCAGATATCAGAGGTGAAGCTTGATAAAGCGGTTACTGAGGTGATTAGTAAGCTGGTAAGTAATAGAAAGTTTGCAGGGCTTATCCGTTCCAAGATAGATATGGAAGTGGACACGACAGCACTTGATCAGGAAATAGCTGCCCTCGAAAAAGATCTTCGCCAGTGTTATCTTAACAAAGATGCTATTCTTGCTGACCTTGATAATTTGGATTATGAAGATAAACATTATGGGCGAAGAAAAACAGACCTGGAAAATAGACTTAGCAGGGTTTATGATAAAATCGAAGATGCAGAAAATGTCTTGGTAGAAGCAAAAGCTAAGAAGCGTTCTATTATGGCAGACAAGGTATGTGGCGATAATATATATGACACGCTTATTTATTTTGACAAGATGAATGCAGTCATGGAAGAAGCGGACCGACGAGAGTTTCTTACACACCTTATAGAGATGGTGGAAATATACGAAGAAGAGCAGCCTAACGGTCAGTGGCTTAAGTCCATTACATTCAAGCTTCCAATTATTCCACATGATATGGAAATAAGTTTGGACAATGGTTCACATGTGGAGTGCGTGGTATTGATAACGCGCAGTATGTAGTGTGTTACAAAAGTACGTAAACAATATATTGTGTTTTTGCTCATTCAATAAACATAAATTGCCTACTTATCATAAACATGAAATTGTGATATTA
>Ga0255344_1005795_pt1 | contig 11526 bp, 23 predicted proteins | sample wastewater_treat_5_FD_192414 | JGI IMG/M metagenome (GOLD analysis project Ga0255344, IMG submission 192414) | Wastewater microbial communities from Lulu Island WWTP, Vancouver, Canada - plant18 | ecosystem: Engineered > WWTP > Wastewater > Unclassified | place: Canada: Vancouver, British...
TTGGCTTCGGCTACTGGCTGGTAGCGCGCGGGCCTATGGGCAAAGCGCTACAGACAGCTGGCGCTGCGTTAGAGGAGAACGCTAGGGCATTTACCACGTTGATGAGGACGATCACCGACCAGAACGAGCAGATTATCGCGCTACAGAACAGCGTAGATGAGGCGCTGGACGCCAAGCGCGCCATGCGCAAGGAACTTGATGACGCCGAGAAGCGCATGGCCCTGCGCGACGCTGAGCACGCGGCGGAGTTGGAGCGCGTGCGCTGCGAGTTTGCGGCGAAAGTGGTAGAGTTGGAGAAGGCGGTAGCGGCGCGGGATAAGCGCATCGGCGACCTGGAGCGCAAGCTGGCGGCGAAGGATGCGCGCATTGACGAACTGCTGGCGCGCATTGACGAGCTTGAGAAGGCGCACCACGAGGAACTGGAGAAGGCGCTGACCGACCGGGTGCACGTTGAGGAGAAGCTGGCCGCGCTACAGGCGAAAGTGAACCACGCGCAGGCGGTGAGTGAGGCGGCTGTAGGTGACTGCGCTGAGACGGACGCGGGCAAGGGCGCGCCTGAGAGCGCGAGTGAGGGAGGCTGACATGGGGCGGTCACTGCCGATTCTGGGCGTGCCGGGGGTGTTGGGCGCGCACGTGGTCTCTATTGTTGATGTAATGCTCTCGGCGCGCCTTTTTCCGTTGTTCTTTATGAGTATCCCGATACCTTTTGCCTCTCTGGGCATTATATTCTTTATTCGCATGATACTGTTGGCGGCCCTTCTCAAGGATAGTTTCTCTGTTCTTTTCATACCAAATGCGGTTCGTTTCTTTGCGGCGCTCTCTATTCTCTCGCTTCCATCGGCGGCTTTGTTCAAGTATCTTCTCTTTGTTATCCTCATAATGCTGGTGACGCCAAGCAGTGCGACACGAGCGACATTGTGCTCGAAGTTTTTCCGTATCTGTTCTCAGAGAGAAGTATTCGGTTGTAGCAGGGTATTCAGTGCCGCATTTCGAGCAGCGTTGCAGGGGAATGTTACTCATGACATCCTCACTCATGCCAGACTCACATATCGGGGGCAGTCAGGCGGTGTGAGTGCCGCTTTTCCCGTTGCAATCGGTAGACTGCCCGTATCGCTCCATTATACCGCATAGAGCGAAGATAGCAAAAGGGGAGTGACATGGACAACCAACCAAAGTCGTTTCTGAAGTCGCGCAAGCTGGCCTACGCGCTGGGCACGTTCCTGGCGGCGCTGGTGCTGGCCTTGCTACCCACGTTCGCGGACGTGGAGCCGGAGACGCTCGACGCACTGGAGACGATGCTGCCGCTCGTGTTCGTTACGGGTGTGGCCGCGCTGTTTGGGCACACGTTCTCGGACGTGGCACACCAGTGGCGCGAGGGTGTGCAGGCGAAGAGTATGGAAGACGCGGCGCACGACCTGCTTGAGGCGCTGTTTGAGCTACTGGACGATAAGCCGGACGCGCCGGAGCAGTTGCTGGCCGAACCGCCCGCGCCAGAGGTGGCGCGTGAGGTGGAGCTTGGCGATGCGGCGAAATAAGCGTCGCCCGCTGGTGGACATGCTCAAGACCATCGCACCATTCGTGCGTCCGCGCAGACTTGTGGAGTGGCGCACGACGGGACAGTGGGAGGATTCGCGGACGGGCAAGATGCAACGCTGGCTGTGTCCGCACTGCGGCAAGCCCATCTGCGAGGAACGAGGCAAAGCCTGGTGGCACCCGGAGGCAGAATGAGCTTCACACTACCCTTCTGGCGCGCAACGAACGCTGATCTCCCCTACCTATGCGCTATCTGCGGGCGTCCGCTCTACGGCGACATATGCAACGATCCGTATCACGCCAGATGTCTGGCGGCAAAGGTAGATGTCGAGCCGGTTGATGGCTTGATCAAGGACGTGGTATTCCCATTCCGATATGTGGCGACTGATCCCATGCAGTCGTGCGTTGCAGAGCCGTTGGAGCCGGACGATATGCCACTGGAGGCGTTAGACGATGCGCCGAGTTCTCCGTAACATGGCTCTGACACTGCTGCTGGCAGGCTGCTCGTTTGTGGTGACGGTAGACGACAGCAGCTACCACGTCAGCGTCCAGCCACTTCCAGGAATCCCGGATTCCACGCTGGCCAGCACTCCAACGCCAACGGCGACGCCCACGCCGACGCCGACGGTAGCGCCGACGGGCACGCCGACGCCTACCGCCACGCCGGTGCCCGACACGCCGACGCCGACGCAGGAACCGGCCATCCCGACCATCACGCCGCGCCCGACGTTGGAGCCGCCGGATGAACAGGTCTGCATGGCGGGCGTGGCGACCACCACACTGAATGTGCGCGCTGACCACACGACGACGGCGGCCATCCTGCGCAAGCTGTCGCAAGGCACGCGGGTGCAGGTGACGGAACTGTACATCCGCTACGCTGAGGGCAGCCCCAAGCGCGAAGAGTGGGCGCGACTGGCCGACGGCGGCTGGATTGCGCTGTGGTACAACGGGGGACGCCTTGCGGTGTTGGATGATACGCCGCCCTGCTGGGAGTTACCCAAAACCTACGCCGAGAATCCGCTGCCGACTGGCGGCGGATTTCATATCCTGCCGGGCACGGGGGCAGGGGCGGTCGTGGCCTATGCAGACAAACTCAGCGTGGTCAAGTGCCTGGATGGTTCGTGGTGGGTATGCGAGGCGGTGAAGGCGGCGAACCCGGACGTGCGCACCATCGCCCGCACCTTGACGACAGACTACGGGATGATGGATTGCCCGCAAGACTGGAACTGGTATAGCCCGGCGACGTGGTGGGCGGCCATTAAAGACCATCTCCCCGACGGCTATGACTACTACGAGGTCATGAACGAATGCGGCTTCCCGCCACAGGGCGTGGGCTATCTGGCGACGTGGTCTATCGAGATGGCGAAGCTCGTGCAGCGCGACAAGGGCGGGGCGCTGCTGGCATTCTCATTCTCACCCGGCAATCCCGGCTATCCCGACTGGCCCGCGCTGCTACCATACTTGGAATGGGCTGCGGCCAATCCGCTTCCCAACGGACGGCGGCACGGTATAGCCCTTCATGCGGCGGCCTATGCACCCTGGAACCGGGCTGACTCGCCCTGGATCAACAATCCACACGTCACGCCCGACCGCTTTTTTATTTACGTGCGCGATGTGCTACTAGCGAACACGGGCATAGACATCGGCAAGCTACAGTTTGCGGTAGTGTTCACCGAACTCGGCGTGACCGACGGATACAGCGGGAATTGGGGCGCGACGTACAGCTGCGCAGAGAAGGCCAGCGCCTACCGGGAGACGGTAGCGCGTCTGGCTACGCGGGGCGCGGTAGCGTGGTGGAACCTGGGGCAGATTGCCCGGTGGACTTCCGACCACGACTGCCTGGCGCAGATGCTCACCTAAGCGAGGGCACTTGACCGATACACCACACAAGTTACGCGGCGCGGAGCGATACCGGTTCGCGCGCGTCGCTATCGAAGCGACCGGCACCTGGAAGGATAAGCGGGCCGCGCTCATTGCGGCGGGCTGGCCGGAATGGGCCACCACTGAGGGGCGCATCAAAGCGTGCCTACGCGACATCGCCGCGCTGGAAAAGCGGTGGGGCGGGGGCAAGCACGCGGGCGCTCCGGCGTTGGGCGTGCGCGAATACACGTTCGGCGCGCTGACGGATGAGCCGGGGCCGGACGTGCGCCTACCCGTTTTCGACGGCGAGCCGCACCTGACGGGCGACTGGGTAGTCTGCGGCGATCTTCACCTGCCGACCACCGATTTCGCGCTGGCCGAGCGGATGCTAGAGACGGCGCGCGAGTTGGATATGCGCCGCCTGCTTATCGTCGGCGACCTGTGCAACTTCGAAGCATTCAGCAAGTTTGAGCACCTGGTGCCGCCGCCGGACTTCGAGACAGAGGTGCGCGTCGCCGTGCGCCTGATAACCCGCTTCGCCGAGCACTTTGAGGAGATGGTACTGGTGCTCGGCAACCACGAACATAGGCTCCTCAAGCGCAGCAACGGGCACATAGACGCGACGATGCTGGGCCATATCCTCAGCGCCGCCGGGGGCAAGCTGCGCGTCTCACCGTACAGCCACGCCATCATCAAGAGCGGTGGACAGGTATGGCGCGCGACGCATCAGCGCAATTACAGCCGCATCAAGGGGCGTCTGGCCGACCAACTGGCGCAGAAATACCACATGAACATCCTGAGTTTCCATCAGCATCACGTCAGTGTACAACGCGATACCTGGAACCGCTTCACCGTCGTTGACGGCGGCGGCCTGCATGACGATAGCAAGATGAGTTATGTCAAGCTGGTGGACTCAAACATGCCAGTGATGGCGCGGGGATTCGTGCTGCTGGTGGCCGGGGTAGGGCACCTGTTCACGCCATACCCGACGCTCACCAACTGGCCCGTGCTGGTGGCCGGGCTGAAGGCGGCGCGAGGGCAAAAATAAGCGCACCGTGTGACCAGCACGGCGCGCGGCGGACAAGAAATACTAGCGGACGGCTGGCAAAGCGAAGGGAGCGCATATGCCAACCATGACAATTATATCATGGAACGTCCCAAGTGCAACAAAAAAGCCCCGCCGGTGAGGGCGGGGCGGGCAGAAGGCGAGGGCGCTATTCTTTGTGCGGCCACCCCGCCGGGCGGGGCTGCCACTGCTCGACTTCTTCTGCCTCCAATAGCCAGACTTTGCGCCGACCGCTGCCGCCAACGGCCCGCGCCCGCCGGAACTCCCCCCGCCGCAGCGCGCGGCGGATGGTCTCCGGGTGACAGTCTTTAGTCTCTGCCACTTCATCAACGGTGAGCCAACTTAATGCTTCGCGCATCTGACGGTCAGTCTCTTGAGCAGCGAGCTGCTCAAATTCGCGCTGCTCAATCTCAGCAACTTCATCAATCAGGCGGTCGAGCGCCTCATCAGCCGGATCAATGTCGGCAGGGTCATACTCGCCATTGGCGTCGCTTTCACTGGCGGCGGGAGCAACCTCATTCGACTCGTGTAGCGCCTGATACAGCGCCGAAGCGGTCGTGCGAACCACGTCGCCGTCGCCGTAGGCCGTGAAGCCGCCGACGCTCTTGCCGCCTACATCTTCTGCGGCTTCGATGACCATTTGCGCATCCAGGTTGCCGATGCCATAGTTGCCGCTACCGAGAAACCGCTGCGGCATCATTTCGGCTAGGCTTAATTCGGCGATCTTAACAGATTGCGTCTTGTTTGCGGGATACTGCCGGTACGGATTATTGGCCGTCAGTTTTTCGATTTCGTTACGAACCTTCTGCGTGTTCATCTTGGTCTCCTCTAGGCTCATCAGTAGTGGCCGTTACCACTAGTTGACTACAGTATAGCGCTAGTGCCACAGTATGTCAAGAGGCAACTTCACGAAAACACCCCCCAGTTTTTGGGGGGCGTCGGCAGACCTCTATCTCCTCATTCCTCGTTGTCATCATCGCGGACCCAGTACTGTTGCACGACCAGGCCAGTCACCGGGTCGTACTCGGTGCGGCCTTTGAGCGGGCGATAGCCGGCGGCGCGCATGATGCGCGCATTGGTCGGGTGAGCCGGAATGACGCGGCGCGGGCTGAAGGCCAGGCGCGGCGGGGCGGTGATCGCCTCGATGCGGGCCAGGGCGCGCTCCAGCTCGGCGTTGCGTTTGTGCAGCGCCTCATTCTCAATCTGCAGCGCGCGAATCAGGTCGGCGTCGTAGCGTTGCTGGTTGAAGAGCCTCATCGCACACCGCCTAGCTCAATCTCATCGTAGCCGTAGCCATCCCAGAGAGCGTTTTCGAGATCGCGGCGGTAGATTTCGCCCCACAGTTCGCCGGAGTGGGGGGAGCGATCCGCCCCGCAGGTGTCGCAGTAGGAAGGCAGCGTACCAAAGCGGTCGAGAGCCTCGGTGCAGGCTGGGCAATCATCGCCGCGCCACAGGGCACGGATTGCCTGATCGTCCCACGTTGACAAAGGCCTCATGTCAGTCATCGCGCGGCCCCCTCCACAGCCAGGCGCGCGTACAGGTCCCAGGAGAAGAGCGAGTCGCCGTCGGGCGGTAACTCCACGCCGGGCGGGAGGTCTACCAGGGTGAGCATGTGCGGGGCAACGAACACGGGGTCGTAGCCCGGCCCGAACGACACCTGGGGCAGGGTATGGCGGGCGTAGCCCACCACCGTGCCGACGGTGCCGCGCGGGATGGGCGCGCGCTGCCCGCGCTTATCGCGCACGGGCAGCGTCTCGACGGTCAGGGCGACGCGGTCGCCGATCAGGAAGCCGTTCATGACTGCGCCTCCTGGGTCAGGGTAGGGGCGGCTGCCTCGCCGGGCGCTTCGGTCTTCTCGCTCGCCTCGACGGGAGCGACGGGCGGCAGGGCAATGCTCATGGTCATGGCGGCCTTGCCGCCGCGCGCCACGCGCAGCGCATCGCGGGCGGTGTAGGCCATGCCCGCTCGCGTGCTCGTGCCCCGGCTGATGACGCAGTGCCAGGCCGGGCACGGCGGGCCATCGCTGCGGCGGATGGTCACGGTGCCGTCCTTGAGCGTGAAGCTACGCGCGGTCATCGGCGTTCCCCTCCTTCTCCTGGCGGCGAATCACTTGCTCCAGTTTGCCGTTCTTGCCCCAGTTGGGGCCGCGCCGGACGTAGATCACCGGCACACCTTCCCGCATGGCCCGGCGGAACTCGATATGTCCCTCACCCACGCGGCTCTTGGCCAGGCGGACGAGGGAGGCGACAGCGCGCCGCGCGTCCCGGTCGGTGTCGAACGGCACGGCGATGGCTTTGCTCCTCGGCGTCTGCTCCAGCCGCAGGTAGACGTCCACCAGCAGCGCGAAATGCGGGTTGTCCTTCATCATGACGTTGGTCTCCGGGAACTCCAGGGCCGGTACCTCCAGCGGCTGGCCCCAAGGCTTCTTGGCGATCATAGGTTCCTCCTAATCCTCGTAAGGCTTTCCGGTTTCGATCATCGTGTCCAGCTTGGCGATCAGGTCTTCCAGGTGCGGCCTGGTCTTGTCGAGGGCGGCCAGCGCGCTCAGGATGAGATTGCGCGTGGCAATCATCTCCTCGGCGCTGAAGACCTCGGCGAAGCTGCGAATGCCGCGCACCTGGCTGGCGGCGGCGAGGCCGTCAACGACGTCGCAGAGCGCTGCTTCCAGGCGGGCGCGGGTCCGCGCTGTCTCCCAGGTCGCGCCATTCTGCGCTTCGGCGGCGGCGGCCTGGGCGCGGTCGCGCTGCAGGATGGCCGCGCGGTCGGTGACGGGAGCCGGTTCGGGCGGCGCGTCAGGGGTGGCCGGCTCGCGGCCCGCAGCCGAATCGTCATCTACGACGAAGGTCTTCACGAGAATGAGGAGATTACCCGCCGTCTGATCCAGCAGCCAGCCCTCTCGTGCCCAGTGATTCAACTCCAGTTCCAGTGCATAGGAGTTGTCAGCGGGCAAGACCTTGTACGCGATTCTTATGCTCATGTTTGGCTCCTCCTCACCGGGGGCGCACCCGCGCCCCCATGCTCTATCCCAGAACGAACGGATTGAGGTCGGCCTTGATCGTCACCTGGAAGTCGTCAATGACCTGGCCTGGCATATCAGACGCCAGCCCGCTCAGCAGCGCCTTCTCGTAGGCGCGCTTCTTCAGGTCGATCATGTCCGGCATGTTGTGGCTGATGGCCCACGCCACCGCTTCGGCGGGCTCGTAGATGGGGATGCGAACGTGCTTGGTCAGGATGGCCGGGTGAGGGCGCATCTCGCCGCGCTGGTCGGCGAGGGCGTAGGCCATGTCGCGGACGTTGCGCTCGTACTGAGTAACGAGCGCCCGCTTTTCCGTGAGGGCGGATAGCAGCTTCTCGTTCTCGATGTCGAACGCTTTCCGGCGCTCTGCAAACTCTGCTTCGAGTTCGGCCAGCAGTGCGCGTTCGCGCGCCAGCCCCTTCACTTCGTCGTCCAGGTCGGCCAGCGACGGCTCGGTTGCTGTCGGTCGTTCCATTGCTCACCTCGGAAGTCCTACGGGGGCGCTGCGCGCGCCCCCGTGCGTGCGTCGGTCGATTACTTGCTCTTGGCGGCCTGGGCGTCGGCGATCCGGCTCGCGCACGTCTCGCAGTAGTCGGTGCCGAGCGGCGTTTCGCTGGCTGGCTCAACGCCGCAGTTGGTGCACATGCGGACGGGCTGCCCGGTGGGTTCATCGTCGGAGATCGGCTCGGACTCGCCATCGGGGATGGCGGCTTCCACTGCTTCGCCCTTGCCCTTTTCGCCGCTCATGACGAAGGTCCATACATCGGCAATGCTGATAGGCAGCTCGTAAATGAAGGGCCAGGACGTTTCCCTGTTCTCAATGAGATCGGCAGGCAGATCGTCAAGCAGTTTGTTCATCGTCGCAATGCCTTTCCAGGCATGAAGGTGATTCCTACCACCTTCCCTCTCCCCATTCTTTCGCTGGCTTCCAGCCGAACCGCCACTGCTGCCAGCCGCGACCGTTACAAGCCGGGCAGATGCGGTCGTCTGGCGTGATTCCCCGCCCCAGACATTCCGGGCAATCGCGCTCAAGCCTCTCTTCCAGTCGTGCGCGCACCAGATACAGTCGCCATCCAATCAGTTTCCGCAGCTTAGTCATCTCCCTCTCCTCTCTCTTCTCTCACTCGAACCCGTTCCCATTCCGCCGCGCGCCGCGCGCACTGTGCAGCACCGGCATCCACTCGCGCCGCCACTTCCAGCGCTCCAGCCCGTTCTCGTCGAGGCATTCGCCCGCCCGTGCCCAGCCATCGCCAGCCGGGTAGCAGTAACGGTCGGTAATCGCTTCCTCTACGAGGTGCCCGGCATGGGTGCCAGGGTACACGGCAAGCACGATCCCCGCACTGGTGTAGAGGCGGTGCGGAGCGTCCGGGTCGAGCGCCCAGACTTCGCCGTTGGAAAGGTACCGAAACTCTGCGTTCATTACGGCCTCCGTAAAAGTAAGCGCCCGCCGTCAACGTGGCGGCGGGCTGTCGGGCGGCGATCACTTCTTCGCGGGCTTGCGGGCGGCCTCGTCGGGCACTTCCTGTGCCTTCGCCAGCGCGCGGGCCTCAACCGCCGCCTTCGCCGCGTCCAGGCCGCCCGGCATGGGGTCTGTCCAGTCTGCCAAACCGCAGGACTTGAGGCACGAGTTGGACAGGTGCGCGCGTGGTACGTCCGCCAGGTCAGGGCGCAACTCACGGGCGTACTCGATCAGCGCGTCCACTTCCGATGGCTTGAGAGGCTGCATCTGCTGCTCGTCATCGGGCGGCTCCGGCGGCGCTTGCACCGGGCCGGGGATGCGGCGCGACTGGTCGGCGATAGGCTGATACACAGGCGCGGCAGGACGCTCAACTGCCGCAGCCTCGATGATGTCCGCGCGGTAGTTCGTCGCCGCCACGGGCGGGTTGTCGGCCTGGGCCATCTCCTCCGCCGTGTAGAGGCCGCTCAAGTCTTGCGGGAACGCCTTGCGCAGCGCCAGGGCCTCGGCACACTTCGCCAGCATCAGATCGGGCATTTTGACCCACATATGGGTCGCGTTGCCATCCTTATTCATCTGGACGTAGGATGACCAGCGCGCGACCGCGTACAGCGGCTCACTGAAGTCAGTCCGCAGCACGCCCACTTTTGCGGCAGCGGGAAAGTCAGCCGAAAGCCACACCTCTAGCCACTTCCCGTCGGGGCCGCACCAGAACGGGCCAATCTGCCCGGCGTACTTGCCGCTGCGTTCGGCAATCAGCCGCGCGCCGTCGATAGAAATCTGCGTCTGCATTACATCCCGCTTTTCCCGACTATCCCACCGCTTGATGGCGTAAATCTGGCGGCTGAACGGGTCAAGACCCGTGCGCTCCGCCTGGATGAGGAACAGCCGCAGCTCGTCGTCGGTCGCGCCCTTGCAGATGGTGGACTTGATGAGTTCCACCTGGTCGCGCGAGAATCGTTCAGTCTGAGACACAAGCGTCTTCTCACTCATCTCCCTCTCCCTCTCCCTCTGTGCTTCTCATCCAGCAGCCAAAGGCCGCCGACAATGACGACCGAGAGCACAATCCACACAATCATGATCTGTAGCCAGATCATGAGAGGTCTCCTGCACTCTCAAAATGGACGCCACGCTCAGCGTCCACCTGGTATGCAAACCCCGCCGCTGCTGCTGCGGCAATGAGGTGCTTCTGTCCGGCGCACAGATGCTCACCATGAGCCTCAGCAGAGGCGGCGCGGCGTACCCATTCGTCGGCGTAGGCACTGTCTACCGCCAGAAGCACCAGCGCCTGTACTTGATCGGCAAGGTTGCCGATCACCAGATGGCGCAGTCGTGGATGCTCACGCTTGGCCGCATCCACAACGGCGCGCACCTTATCGAGTGCGCTTAGCAGCGCGTCCCGCTGCTCCTGCAAATGGGCGATTTCGGTTGCAATCGCCATATCAACAGGCGCGGGCACGGGCGCGGGAACGTGCGCTGAGTGGTTCATGTCTCTCTCCTCAGTACTCTAAAACGGCGGCTCCGCGTCTGCCGTTTCGCCCGCGCACTCCGGGCAGGGCAGCAAGTCCGGCACCATGAACGCGCCATAGCGCGTCTGGCCTTCGATGACGCCGCTGCCGTTGCAGCGCGGACACTCGCCGGTGATCAGCGCGTGCAACTCATCGGCGTCCATGCCCAGGCCTTCCGGCAGTTCACCGACGAAGCGCGTATCCCAGTGGCCACAGTCCCAGTCCCAGGACTGCTCGAAGACAGACGGGACAATGCGCGGATTGCCCGGCCAGACGCGCACGGCCAGCAGCTTGCCGTCCGCGGCGCAGATGGCCGCCGGTCGCTGCTCGCCGTTCAGGACGATGGTGCCGACACTGACCGTGGCACCGTTCTCTCGTACCCACTCGCGGATGTCGTTTAGGTTCATGGCGCTCACCTTTCTCTCAAAACCAAGCCTTGCAGATAGTATAACATGACATCGCTGGCGCTGTCAACCAACTCGTTTGACAGTCTGGCGCTATTCGTATATACTGAATGACAGGAGGCAGTTATGAACCGGCAACTTCTACATCTGATCGTGCCAGACGAAATGCACCGCCAGGTGCGGCGACTGGCCCTGCGCCAGAACAAGCCCATTTCGGCGGTTGTGCGCGAGGCGGTGGCGGCGCACCTTGAGCGTGAACTCGGCGTGGAAGTGTCGCCAGTCATGCCTATCGGCGGCTGGCGCGGCGGCGGAAAGGGATGACGCGCCGTGACCGTCTACGTTGACGACGTGGTGGCGTGGCTGCGGGGCCGCGAGTGGCTGGTGCAGTCGGGATTCATGCCACGCTACCACGCCGTACTGTGCGACCCGCCGTATGGCCTCGCCTTCATGGGCCAGCACTGGGACACCATGACCGCTGAGCAGTATCAGGCGTGGTGCACCGAGTGGGCCACGCTGCTACTGTCGTTCGTGTATCCGGGCGCGGTGCTGCTGGCGTTCGGCGGGACGCGCACGTTTCACCGGCTGGCGGCGGGCAGGGTAGGACTTGCCGTCTTTGCCAGTAACAATATCAGGTGTTCCAGATGGAACATCTGACAAGTCGCGGTGTACTGTTCCTTTGCCAA
>Ga0255344_1005804_pt1 | contig 11514 bp, 13 predicted proteins | sample wastewater_treat_5_FD_192414 | JGI IMG/M metagenome (GOLD analysis project Ga0255344, IMG submission 192414) | Wastewater microbial communities from Lulu Island WWTP, Vancouver, Canada - plant18 | ecosystem: Engineered > WWTP > Wastewater > Unclassified | place: Canada: Vancouver, British...
CAAGGATTACCATTCCACAACGGTTGTCCACTAATAGGATCTTCTGTAAGTTTACCCATAGACGCTGTCTTAACTAATGGCATTTATAAACAACTCCTTTAAAAAATATAAAAACTATTTAAAAAATAATATAAATAACTTATTTACGTCTTTTTTTCCATTTTTTACTTTTTACTTTTAATAAAAAATCTTTAATTTTAGCTGCTTTTAATCCACTATATATATTAGGATTTTCACTTTCTATTTTTTGTAAACATTCAATAGTTTTATCTACACCAAATTTTTTACACATTTCAATAACAGTTTGAACAACAGGATCTTCACTATCATCTACTATTCTTTCTTCTTCTGGTACGTTTTTTAAATCTTCTATAGATGTTGGAATATTACTATAATTTCCATAACCTATAGGAGAATATACACTATTAATAAATCCATCAGAATCACTATTACATGGAGCAGATTCTGGATGTTCTGGATAAGTTTCTTCTGGATCCATATTATAATTACAAGAACCTGTTACAGAATATCCATCTACAGAAGATTCTTCATTATCTTGATCTACAGCAAAACCATCAGCATCTAATCTTACTTTTTTTGATATTTGTGCTTCTACATCATTTCCAATATTAACATTTACAACAATAGTATCTTCTTTTAATTTTTTCTTTTCTTTAACTTTTCTAGACATAATATAAACCTCCAATACACAATTCAATTATTTTTAAAAATATTTAAATCCATATTTAAATTTGGTATATCTTCTATAATATATGGATAATGCCACAATTGATGTTTAGTCAATTTTCTAAAAGATGGATCACAATCAAACATAATAACTTTTTTATTTGCTAATGAAAATTCAAATGGTAATCTAGTAAAATAATCAACACAATTACCATATAATAAACCTTGATAATTATTATGAACAGCAAAACAATTAGTTTCTGAAACGTATGGAAGGTGATGTTGTTCTAACCAAAAATTTATTCTATCCATAGTAATATCAGTTATTTGTTCTTTTTCAAAATACCATTTATTTGTATTTCTATATGTATTTAATAAATACTTAGTATATAACCCATATGTATATTCAATCATTTGATTATTTTCTAACAAAGAATATTCTATATCCGCAGATAAAAAACAATTTTCTAAAACAGTCGAATATAAAATATTAGTATTATTTTTAATACTATGCCAAACTGATAAATTATTTTGTATAGACGTATACAATTGTGGATTATTAAGAAAAAAATATTTTTTTATTTTATCTATTTTATATAAAAAATTTGGTATTTCTGTAGATATTATTAAACTATTTTTTGGTATTGCTTCTTCTTCTAATAAAATAGGTAGTTTAATCATATATTTTAAATCGAGTTCCAATATCATATTACAATAAGGTAATAATAATAATACATTAAAACCATTATCAGATAAAAATAAGCCAATTTCATAAAGATGAAAAAATGTAGATAAATTATTTTTATCTACATTATTCATAGTTAAAATTATATTAGAATGTTTCATAATAATATACCTTTAATCGTGTTTTAAAACATATGGAGATCTACTATTAATCCAAACAAATTTAGCTGCTTGAATAACTATATCACCACTTTGATCCATTTCAATATAACTACCACTTGGATGCTGTATTCTATTAACATTATTTGTTTTATCTAATAAATAATATTGTTCTTCTTTTGTTTTAATAATAGCGTATTCTTTATCTTTACCTTCCCATAATTCTATATACATAACATCTTGTTTTGGTTTTCTTGGATCCCCTTCAGCTTTTCTTTTACCTCTATCTTTATATTTCCCTCTTATTAATATACATTGATCTTCAGGATCATCAGAAATTAAAATTTGTCTTCCTTTAGGTGATTTAAGTAATGACCATTTATTCCAATATTCTTGTCCATATGTATTTTCTACAGGTATTGCTTCTTCTGTATCTAAATTTAATGCTTCTGTATAACGTGGTTTATTAAAATCACCATCTTCAAATTCAATCCACACTTCAGAACCTTTAGGTGGTGGTAAACAACTACCACAATCATCTAAACCTATTTGTGCTTTAGCCGTATCATTATTAGCACCACAGAAAATATTATTTTTAGGCATAGCCCAAATACCTTTATCTGGTTCTACATTACTAAACATTAAATCAGGTATCCATACTTTAATTCTAGCACGTTTTTTTGGATCTTTAACATTTATTACTATTGCTCTATATAAATCCTTAGCTTGTATTGGTTTTTCTTCTGCTAATGTTTTCCATTGTGTGTCTGTAATAGCCATAATAAACCCTCCAATTATAACAGACTATCTAATGAATTCTGTCTAATTTCATTTTGTTTTTCTAAATATCTTTTATTATGTTCTTCTTCTACAATAATTTTATAACTATCTATTATTTGTTCCATGATATATTCACACAAATCTTCTACACAATTATCCACAATAACTTTATAACAACCATTTCTAACATAATTATCACCATTATTTTTTTCTGCTATTTTACCAGCTAAATCACTTTTACTACATAAATTAATTCTTACGGATCCATCCATTTCATAATCCCACGTTGCTATAAGCATTAAATCTTCTCTATATTTTTCTATAATAGAATTTTCAATAGCATCTTTCATATTATAGGATGCTCTACATACAACAATATTATCCTCTTTATACATAAAATCTTGAATATATTGATCAGCTAATTCATTTTGAAATTTTCTATATCTCAATGCTAATTGTTGTTCGTTTTTATTTAATATCATATCCATATTAACAAGAAATCTATATACAAAACTATCATGCCCAACAGCATTATAAAAATCCATAAACATAGTATTACTTTCAGAATAATTACCTGTTATAATGGAATCTGCCAATGTAGAAAATCTAGTTATATGATTATTAACTTTCATATATTTAGCAAATAATCCAGTTTTAGAAATTTTTGTATCATATATAAAATTTTCTAAAATACCATGATACATCCCATAACCTTTTTTAGTATTATCTACAAGAATAATAGATTCATCTATGTTTTCTACATCTGGTCTTAATCCTATTAAATATTGTGGTTTATTTTTTAATAAATATTTATTAACCATTTTATTTGATATAGTAGCAAAATCTGTTTTATTAGTATGATGATAATATAATATTTGTGATAAAGCACAATCTATACCATATGAAGTGATTAACATTTATTATTAGTCTCTCCTTTATCTTTTTTCAAAAATATCATTAATGATATTGTAATGATTAAAAATACAAAACCACGTATAAATATCATAACATCACGTGTCATTTTTTCTTTTGGCATAGATAACATTAATGACCAAGTTTGTTCAATATTACCTACTTTAATAGGTACAAACACTAAATAAGAATCCTTATTAGAATCTATACATTTATTAATTGTTTTAATAGTATCTTTATTTTGTATCATATGTAATAAAATATCATAATACAATGTTGGATGTTTTTCATAAAAAATATCAGATAATTTTTTTTCTAAATGTTTTTTATTATTAGAAGCAACTATAGTCCCATCATTTGAAAATAAAATGATATGTAAATCTAAAAAAGCATATTTATTATCAGATTCTATTATTTTTTGAAATAAATCTAAAGTAAAATCCACGCCAACAACACCCATAAACTCATTTTTATAAAAAATTGGGTGTGCTACTGTAATCATATATTTTTCATATAATACATTTGTATGTTTATGAACATATGAATAATAATATGGATTTGTTATAATTTCTTTTTTATATTCTTCTACTAAATCATAATAAGAAGTATCACCACCGGAATCATTTAATGCCATCAAATCAACACATTCCATTTCTATATTATTATCTTCTCTATATAAATATGGAATAAATCTACCAGTATAATCACTACCAATAAAACCTATAAAATTTTTAGGATCTATTCTATCAAAAACTTTAGGTTCAAAATCCATCCATAAGCCAAATATGTTTTCATAATTTTTTAATACACGTTCTATTTGACTAATTATAGAATTTCTATATAACGCATTAAATTTATACATTCTTTCATGTTGACCTTCAATAGAATATGATAATATTTTAGCAATTTTTAAACCTACAATTAATTCGTGTTGAATTTGAATTGCTTTCTTTTCTGCTAATATATCAACATATTCTCTAGTATTTTGAAAAGATAAATTAGTTAAATAATCTTTTATACCATATAAACCTATTAATAATATTATAATAATACTAACATATATTAATTTTCTCTTTTTTAATTTAGACAGCATTCTCAAACACTCCAATGATATGTTGATGTGTAATTTCTACCAATTCTTTTTCTGATAATGAAGCATCCACTATAACACCATTAATTACATATTTTGGAAAATAATCTTGATATGCCATAATAATATTTTTTAAAAACATTTCATTTTCATAAACACTTTTTTTCTCATTTCTTTTATTAATTCTTTCTAATATATGTTTTATATCTAAGTGTAAAAATACTTCAAAATCAACATCAATAATAAGTTTATTAATTTCTTCACAAATATATATTGCTTCTTCTCTATTCATACCACTATCTATTAAAGATAATGTTCCATACACAAAACCAGAAGGTTTATATCTATCCATTAAATATATATAATCTTTATCATGTTTACATTCATTAACTAAATTTACATGTGAAACTTTATCTATAAGATTTGCTAATTGAAAATACAAATCAGATATTTCACCGCGTTTACTTTCAATTAAATAATCATATAAATCATCCCGTATATATCTTGGCGTTAATGAATTTTGAATTTCTTTTTTATATGTTGGAAATGTTACTGGAAATTTTTTATACATATCAGGATATGTTTTTATTAAATTATTTAATAATGTAGATTTACCAATACCATCGGAACCTTCTATAACAACCAACATTATATACACCTCCACAAAATAATAATAAAAATATTATAGAGAAGAGCACATACCACGCTCTTCTCTATAATCATATGGATATAATATTAACTACTACAGAATCTGTATTAATAACTGATGGAAATGTGATATCTATATAATTAACATTGGTCCTTTTTATAGTACATTGTTTTTCTACATAAGAAGCATTATCATAAACAAACACAATAACATCCCTATTGTTTAACCAATGATTGAGTCTATATGTCGTATTTACATTATCACCTATTAAAAATTTTCTTTTTTTACTTGTAATCATATTATCTACATATTCTTTAGTAACTGCGTGTTTATTATCTGTAATAGCATATGTTAATGATATTGGTTGAGATATTGTTCCTCCAACATTTTTTTCTAAATAATTTGCTTTAAAATAATTAATATTTAAATTTTGTATAGGCATCCATTTACTTTCTAACATATTATCGATACCCAAAACATAACCAGTTTGTCCATCTGTTTTATCTAAGTCTTGTGGTTTGTATTTTTCTAAAGCTATTAAACCTATAATATCAGAAAAATATAATCTCATTTGATGTGCTAATGCTGAATAATCAATATCAAAAGCCATATATTCTGGTACAGAAAAAACATTATAATCTTCATCTATATAAGTATTTCTTAAAGTTAATTTTAATGGTTTAGCTAAAGATTTGATATGTAATGTTGTATTAGGCCCTTTTGCTTCTATTTGATATTCTGAATTTTCACCAAATTTAACTTTTTGAAACATATTTGTTTCTATATAAAATTGTTTATTTTCCCATCCTTCATTAACAACAGTATCACCAAAAATAGCATTTAACATACCACTAGGCAATAAAGATCTTTGATGTAATGGTATATTAACTACCCACTGCTCATCTGGTTGTAAATCTGTATTTGTTTCTATATAACCAATTTCTTGTGCTTCATAATATAAATTAGCACGTAAACTTGTTTTACGTAATGGTGTAATCCAATTTGTAAATACTTGCCCTACTGTTATTCCGTGAACTGCTAATTGACTTCTAGCTTCAGATATACTAACAAATGTATATGCCATATATATTTCACCTTCTTCAAAACAATATGTTACTCATTATTTGTTCTACTCAAAATACACAGAAAAATATAGTTGGAGTATGATCTACTCCAACTATATTATATTTAATTTTCAGCAAAAAATACACGTGTAGCGTATTGTTTATCTATTATATCAAAAAAGATAGTATATGTTTCATCATATACTAAACCATTATGATGTTTATCTAAACTTAACCAATTCATAAATTTAATATCACTTTTTGCTAATTTGGGCGCAGCACTTTCAGCAGGTGCGTATTCTAAAGATACTGGTACTCTATCACGTTTAATAAATTCTTCAATCTTACTACGTATAAATGTAGCTATCTCAGCACCCTTTTCTATACCTTCTTTACAACTCAAACCTTTTTCTATACCCATATTAATAATAGATTCATTTCCACCACATATAGACATTACATTATAATATGAATCTAAGGATTCATTATAATAACTCCAATATGGATAAAGTTCTAAATGATCTAAAATAAATTGTCTTTTTTCTTGAGCTGTTTTTTGACATGTTTCTAATAAAAATGTCAACATATCATAATACAAAGTCCAATTACCTTGTGCTATATAACCTATACGATTGAGGTTAATATTAAATACTCCAATACCACCAACACCACTACCGCTTCTAAATATACTACTATTTATTTTTAATATTTCTTCAAGTCCTACTTGAAATCTACAACAAAAACTTTTTTGAAGTTCTGGATTTCTAGATTGAATATATTTATTCAATTTCTTAAATTTACTATCTTCATCAAATGGAGTAGTTCTATAATTTTCAAAATAGCACCCGCCCCACCCATCCATCTCTTCAAGTAGATAATTAAAAATAGGATCTTCAAAATCAAAATCATCATCAATATTAATTGTTAACAATGGAAATGTAAAAATTCTTCCTTTAGCATCACCAGTTTTGAACATATCAATAAATGCTTTATTTGTATCCTGATAATATTTTTTAGGAACATCTTTATATTTATATTCTTTATCAATAGTAATTTTATCTTTTTTACAAGTAATATTTTGTCCTTTAAACAAATGCTTTCCAGCAAATACAATCATATCATTTTTTAAAGCAACATCAGGGCCATCTGGTTTCATAGTAATATTACTAAAAGAACTATTACCAGAACGAAATGCTAAATTAACTTCAAATATAAAATGTTGCCAAGCATTACAAATATCTTGATAAGTTACATCGTGATTGAATAATTCTTTTTCTACAAACCAATAACTCGCTACTACTGTTGTAAGGTCATTAATTGCGCAGGCTCCATGAATTTCTTGTGATATCATTGTAATGAAATTACTTGCTTGACCAAGTAAACTATGTACATGTTTAGGTGGATCTGTTTCTAAAGCGTTTGGTGCTTTACTATTTAAACCTTTCATAGCTATGTCTACAGCACTAAAACCACAACAATAAGGTCCTAATACATCTAAGTTATGAACATAGACTAAACCTTCATTATGACATTTTTGAATATCTTTATTATATACACGTTCAAACCAATAATCTTTACTTACAGCACCATGAACAATAGCATTCATTGAAGGAACAGAATATATAAGATTTGAATTATGTCTAGATATATCTTCTTTGTTTAAATAATCATCTATAATATTTAAATAACGATCCATGTCTTCCTCCAATTATTATGCCATGTGATAAAATGGATTTACAAAATGTGGTGATTTATAATGTTGTTTCATATATGTAACAATTTCTGTAATTAATGTATCTTGAATAATAGGATATTTGACTGTTCTAAATATGCTATGTGGTAACGTATCTGCTAAAGACATTGTTTTTAAAATAGATTCAGTATCTATAATATTAACACCCGTTAAATTATATAATGCTGTAGTAGTACCTAACCAATATGGATATTTAACATCAACTGCTAAACCATCTATTACTTTTAAATCTACTAATTGTTTAGCAGTTTCATATTGAGTTCCATTTGTATCTATTCTAATAAGTTTATCTGTCCTAGCACGTATATACTGTAGCGCATCTATTAAATCCTGTTTAAGAAGTAAACTTTCTCCACCAGATATAATAAGCATATCTATTAATGGTGAAGAAATTAATTCTATGATTTCATCATTAGAAAATGGAGTAACAAAATCATCCTTTAATAATTCACGCATATTATAACATCTGAAACAATGCCAATTACATTTCCTAGTATACGTAATTAATGATATTTTATTTGGATGATCTAGGAGTGTTGTTTGTGCGTTGTGAAAAATTGGTTTTGATGGTAATTCCATATTAAAAGTCGCCCCCTAGCACATTACTTACATCATTGTATATAGATAACAAACAATTTTGATTTGGTAAATAATCATTTATAAATAAGATAAATGGCTTAATGAGAATATTATTATAAAAACAAGCATATATAAATAAAATAATAAAAGATAATTTTTCGGATAAATCCATATATAAACTCAAATCATCTAATTCATTAATAATAACTATTCTAAAAAATTCTAACATTTCTGTTTCTATTGTATATGTTTGTTTAAATACTTTCATTAATTTATTTTCATATTCATAAATAATATTATCACTTAAAATTGTTTGTTCTCCTTGTTGCCAGATATTCATAATAGAATATATCAATGGTGTAGTTTCAGCACTAGATTGTTCTTTTAACATTTGTAATACATCAATATCTATAACAGTATCCAAAAGGTTGCTTACAAATTTATATAATATATCTGTTCTATTATGAATATTTGACATAATAATCAACACCTTTTAGAAAACTTATAGAATATCTCTTTCTACCCAATCATACCGTCTAGTATCTTGCCAATAATTATTAGTCCCATTAATCATTTTATTTTCTACTTTAATTTTACCAGATACAATGGGTCTAACATAACCAATTACTCTAGCATAAATCATCATATTTTCATTATCATGACAATTTGGACATTCATGATGTTCACCAATATGTTTTGTAGAACATTTTGTACACACACTTACTACAGGAGACATTGTCATATATGTTAATGGAGACTGAAACATTTTATTAATAATGCTTTTCTTTGTTTCATTAGATACTTTTCCACCTAAAAATACATGTTCTATAGATCCGCCACTAGCAAATGATTGAAAATGTGCGCTAATATTACTACGTTGAACTAAATCTATATTTGTAGGTGCTTGAAATCCACTAGTCATATATACATTATTACTTTCTATATCACCTTGAACAAAACATTGTTTTACTTTAGGCATTATAAATCAATCTCCTCAGTATTTTAATTTTTGACACATCTTCTGTATATCTTCTATCTTCTCTATATTTACTAATTTGACACCATGTAAAGAATTATTTGACATATGTTGATAATGATATGTTCTATACTTACGCATATCCATCATAACATTATACGCACTATTTGTTATATCAATGATTAAAACATTTTTATTAGGTTTTTCTTTTATTACTCTTGCTACTCTACCAATAGCTTGTATTAATCCACCCTTATTAGTAAGTGGATTAGCAAATAATAAAGTATCTAAATGTGGAACATTCATTCCCATTTTAAACATACCATATGTTGCTAATATACATCTTTTATTATAATCCTTAGTTTTCGAATCAGCATGTACAATAGACACATGTTCTTTATTCTTCATTTCTTTTTCTATCAAATATAACATATCTATCTTCGAAGAAAGAACAAGTGGATTTCTTCCAGCATCTATACACATATCTACCATTCTAGCAAATGATTTAATATATGTATCTTGTTCTGTTAAAAACTTAGCATATCTACTTGGTAATGATGTAGCACTACCATATGTTAAATATTTTAAAGACTTACCTAGTTCTAAAGGAATATCTAATAAACCAACATATAATGGTAATACAAATAAAATATTATCATTGTATATTTCTGGACCTATATGCCATTCTAATAATTTTGATAAGCCATCTGTCCTAAATGGGGTGGCAGACAAACCATACAACCTACTAGAATAAATTGTTTTTAAACTTTCACTAAATTCTGGAGCAGCTACACTAATATGACATTCATCAAAAAAAGTAACACCAAAATTAGCATTATACATTTTAACCATAAATTCTCTATCATCACGTCTTACCTTACTACATAATGTTTGAACTGTAGTAATACAAACATCATGTTCACTATCAAATTTATCTGCTCTTATAATACCTACACTTTTACATGTAGTGTATTTTAAAATACAATCAATCCACTGATCCATTAAACCATCTTTAGAAGCATTGTTAACCACTATAAGCGTTTTCTTTTTAATTTTTGTAATAGCATCGCTAGCTATATATGTTTTTCCAAACCCAACTCTCGCGCATATCAATCCATGTGTATTATTACAAATAGCAGCTATAGCATTTTCTTGTGTTTCGTCTAAAGGTTTAATACCTGATTGTAATTCTATATCAATATCTTCACCTTTAGTAGATAAGTCTATAATATTATTAGAAGTATAGAATCCCTCATTATAATAAAAACGAGGGATTCTATAATATTCTTCACCATTAATTTCTACTTCTTCATAACCTACTAAATATACTTCATTATTAAATAATACAAGTTGATTTTTATCTTTTATTTCAAAGTCATTACATAATGCGGATGACTTTAATATATATAATTTTTCTGATAAAAAATCCGTCATCCGAAATAACACTCCTTTAAAATATTATTCTAGCAATTTATTAATTTCATCAATCATAGATTGATCTTCTTTTTTAACTAAATCCAAATCATAATATGTTTTTGCTACAGTAAATTTATTATTCCTATATATAAGTGGAAATTTAATAAAATTACAAACCAATTCAATTGAAGGTTTGTTTTCTGAATCTACATTTTCCATCCAAGGAATAACTTTCTTTAAAATATATTCAAATGTTTCATAATCAGAAATAGGTCTCTTTGTTACAATAGAATAATTATTGTTGTTTTCATCTTCAAATAAAACTTGTTTATGATTTGTATTTTCATTAAATGATGTGGTAGATGTCTGTAATGTAGCTAAATGAAAATATTCTGATATTCTGGGTTTTTCTTCTTCCTTTAAAAAAGAAATAAGAGAATTAAATACTTTATCATAATATTCTTTATTCTGATCTTTAAAAACTATAGACATTTTAGATGTTTTTGTATCAAACATTTTTTCACAGCTCCTTAATAATAATTATCGTTTCTACAAATTCAACTGTAGACTTTGTTCTACTCCAATCACCTAACTATTTTAATTGTATGTTCTAGATTGGACTAAAAAACAAGTATTGACACTAATCCAACAAATCGTCCGGATTGTTGGTTTTTGTTAATGTCTCTAATGTTCCTTTTTCATAGACATTAACATCATCTTCTTCATCTATAACAATCTCATCACTTTTTCTAATCTCATCTGACT
>Ga0255344_1005809_pt1 | contig 11508 bp, 7 predicted proteins | sample wastewater_treat_5_FD_192414 | JGI IMG/M metagenome (GOLD analysis project Ga0255344, IMG submission 192414) | Wastewater microbial communities from Lulu Island WWTP, Vancouver, Canada - plant18 | ecosystem: Engineered > WWTP > Wastewater > Unclassified | place: Canada: Vancouver, British...
AGCCTGTTTTTATCATATAGTATAAAAAACTTTTTATACCGTGTAGTTCTTGTTTCTTGAAAATAGCGTACATCGTCTTCTTCCGGATACACCCTGTACTTAAAATAACCCTTTTCTTCTGCAAATTTTATAACAGCATCACGTATAGCGGCATCAGCATCTCCAAGGTTAAAAATGAAGGTTTTAAGTGTATATGTAACCCTCAGAACCCCTGTTAAATCATTAAAGGAAAACTCTATCTTTGCGTTTCCCGCATCAACAGTAGAAACCTCAAATTTTAATGCATCGCTTTTCTCTGTATCCTGAGCAAAAAGCATAATACTTACTGTAAACAGTATCACAAAAATTGATAGAACCTTCTTCATAAGAAACCTCCTATTCGAAACTCCCTTCTGTCTATATTGGACATAGAGGATCTGTCATCCCTGACCTTATGTAATTATACACTGGTTTCTAATTTCGGGCAAGAAATAAAAAATGGTTTTATTATCAATTTTATACACCTTTCCCTGTTTAATTTTTTGAAGACTCCACAAATTAAGCGTAATGGTATATACTTATATAATAACATTTTTTTAGGAGATCGTATGCTTTCACAATCGCAATATCTTGTTGACTGGGATGATATTGAGTATCCCAATTTTATTGCATGGATGGAACATGGTTTATCGGCTTTTCCACTCAATACTGCCTTACGCTATAGAAGCGGTAAATCAAAAGAATTTGATGTTTGGACATACGAACGTCTATTTACAGCCTCAAAAAACATAGCCCGCTCACTCATTCGCAGCGGATGCAAAGATAACGACAGAGTTGCACTTTGGGCAGAAAACAGACCGGAATGGTGTGCCGTCTGGCTTGGAATTGTTTTTGCCGGCTGCATAGCCGTCCCAATCGATTTTAACCTTCCCGCAGAAGACACTGCTTCTATTTTATCGATGGCACAGGTTAGCGGAATTATCCTAGGTCAGAAAAAAGCCGATACAATAGAGACGCTTAAAAAAGCCTGTTCTTCAATTACCTTTACTCCTGTCTTTGACAACAATTTTGAAGACTTTATGGAAAAAGGTATACTTTCCAAAGATGACAAGGAATTCCTCCCCTCTGCTTCATCCCTTGCCAAAGATCACGCAGCTTCGATCATCTTTACATCGGGGACAACCGGAGTTGCAAAAGGTGTAACGCTTTCTCATTATGGAATAATTGCAAATATAAATGCCTCAATTATGTCGCTTCCCATAACAGAAAAAGATGTTTTCATGGGTGTTCTACCCCTTCATCACACCTATCCAACAACATGCGCATTTTTATCACCCTTGACTGTCGGTGCAAGTTTAACTATTTGCGAAAAAGTTGTAGGAAAGGTAATAATTGACGACACCAGAGACTCAGGGGGCACTATAGTCATAGCCGTTCCCATACTTTACGATAAGCTCATGGGAGGACTACGGCAGGGATTTAAAGCAAAAGGTGCTGTTGTACATACCATAGTAAGTGCACTCTGCGCTATTTCCCGCTTTTTCCGGAATGTATGTAAAAACCATGCTGCCGGCGAAAAACTTCTTGCCGGTATAAGAAAGCAGGCAGGATTGGGCAGCATACGCCTTCTCGTAGCAGGCGGAGGAGCTTTGGATTCTAAAACAGCAGATTTTTTTGATGACCTTGGCTTTAATATCGTACAGGGCTACGGTATGAGCGAAAATGGGCCCCTTATTACCACCAATACAATAAAATATAAAAATAATAAGGCTGCAGGTCTCGTTGTAAAATACACAGAATTGAAAATTCTCGACAAGGGTCCCGACGGTATAGGTGAAATTGCCGTAAAATCACCCTCACTTATGCTCGGTTACTATAATAATCCCGAAGCTACAAAAGAAGTCTTTACCAGTGACGGTTTCCTAAAGACAGGAGATCTTGGCTATCTTGATGATGACGGCTTTCTTTTTATAACAGGAAGACTAAAAAATCTCATTGTTACAGCTGGCGGAAAAAACGTTTACCCGGAAGAAATTGAGTCATATTTTACAGGGAACCCTATACTTTCTCAGGTTCTTGTACTTCCAAGAAAGGGAGCCAAGGGCGAAGAAATTGCAGCCATTTTTGTGCCGGACTATGAATACATAAAAAATACTTATCGAGACAAGGCTCTCGACGAAACCTTTGTAACATCCTTAATTAACGATTATGCAGCAAAAGTTAATAAAACAATCATTTCATTTAAGAAATTAGCAAGCTGGGGAATACGAAAAACAGAGTTTGAAATGACAGCCACAAAGAAAATTAGAAGATTTTTATATAAGGATTTCGATAAAGCCTTAGCAGGCGACTAATATAAATCCTTAAAACTGCACATAAAATAATGAAAAAGGCATGAATAAACCGGAAGCTGTTCAGCGCTCCGCATATCCGTGCCTTTTCTATGTATAAGTGATGTTGTTTTTTACGAAAGATACTTAACTAAGGTATTTCTTACAGCACCTTTTCCTGCAGTTAGTTCTGCAAATAAAGATTCCACTTTTTCACCAAGTCCCGCGTCATACAGGTTTACTCCGAATATTTTTTCATCAGAAAGAAGCCCTCTAAGTTTATCATGAAAAGGCCCCTTGTCCCCGAGTGAAATTCCTGCTGTATATTTCTGAACTTCTTCCAACAAGGGATCAGGACTTGGCGAAAACACATTCCCCTCATCATCAAGACCTAAAAGATACCGGAGCCAGCCTGCAAACACTAAGGGTATGAAAAATAAAGATTTTACATCCAAATCGCTTCTTTTCATATAAGCACTAATAGTCTGTCCAAAACGAATAGGAAGTTTTTGTGATGTATCGCAAGCGATTCGCTGAGGAGTATCCGGCATAAACGGATTAGGAAGCCTTATTCTTATTACCTCATCAATAAAATCTTCCGGCTTTATTATACCGGGATTAACAACCACGGGAAGTCCTTCTTCATACCCGATTTTATGAATAAGAGAAGTAAGTTCTTTATCGTGCATTTCTTTGTGTATAGAAGTATATCCTAAAAGGCAGCCGTAAATTGCAAGAGAGGTGTGGAGAGGATTTAAACATGTACAGACCTTCATCCGTTCTACCCTGTCCACTGTTTCGCGGTCGGTAAAAATTATTCCACCCTTCTCAAGAGGCGGTCTTCCGTTGGGGAAGATATCTTCAATAATTAAATACTGAGCCTCCTCCGCATTAACAAAGGGTGCTGTATATGTATTCTTACCAGTGATTATAATTCCTGTATCTTCGAATCCGTCCCTTTCAAGCTGAGCTTTCACTGAGTCATCAGGTCTTGGAGTTATCTTATCGATCATACTCCATGGAAAAGAAACTTTTTGCGGATTTTCCAAATAGCTTATAAAATCCTTTGTACAAAATCCTTTTTCAGCCCACTTTTTTGCAACCGCTATAACAGCCTCAAACAGTTTTGTACCATTATGAGAACAGTTATCCATACTAACCAGAGCAATCGGATTCGCACCCTTTTGAAAACGGTATAAACAAAGAGAGGCAAGTTTTGCCATGATGTTTTTCGGCTGCTGCGGGCCGTTTTCAAAGTCATATTCAACATCAGCGGCAAAAATCCCTTGAGCATTTTTTAAGCTGTATCCCTTTTCTGTTATAGTAAAACTAGCCATTTGAAGGCTTGGAGATGCAAATATTTCCTGCAGACGAAGCCAATGAGAAGATGAAGAATCGGCTTTTAATGATTCAACAACACTTCCTATTACTTTTTTTTCAATTGTTCCGTTTGACTTTAATACGATGAGTACACTTAAATCGTTATAGGGTTTGTAGACCTTATCAATAATTTCATAATCAAAGCCCTCTGCCACAATTATGCCAGCAACAGCAAGTCCTTGATCTAAAAGAGATTGATGAACAGCAGCCGGAAAGGCTCTAAAAATATTTCCTGCACCAAAATGAATCCACTGCGGATTCTTCCTTGTTTCTTCTATTACCAAATCTCTGTTAAAAAGGGGAAGTTTAAATCCGGCCTTTTCCCAAACTAAGGCATTTTCCGTAAGGTTATCAGTTAATTTCATATTTGTTCCTGGTACTAATAGCGGTCATGCATCTTTGAAACAGCTTCCCATAAACCATTCAAATAGGCACATCCTAAGGCTCTGTCATACAATCCATAACCCGGCATAGCTTTTTCGTTCCAGATTGCACGTCCGTGGTCAGGTCTTAGAGGTCCGTCAAATCCAATATCGTATAAGGCTTTCATAAATTCAAATAAATCCATGCTGCCGTCTGAAGACAGGTGAGAAGCTTCTTCGAAAACACCAGGACTTTCATGGTAAAGATTTCTAACATGCGCAAAATGGATTCGACCCTTGAGTGAACGTATAATATCGGGAATGTCGTTTTCGGGATTGGTTCCTAAAGAACCGGTACATAAGGTAACCCCATTATGAACATCATCTACAGCATTGAGCATTTTATGAATATTTTCTTTTGAATTAATTATTCGAGGAAGACCGAATACTGGCCAAGCAGGATCATCAGGATGAATAGCCATTTTAATGTCATACTTATTGCACACAGGCATAATTGCTTTTAAAAAGTACACCAAATTATTAAATAGAGCTGTATCATCGACCCCCTTATATGTTTCAAAGAGGGACCTTATTTTACTCATGCGCTCCGGTTCCCAGCCTGGGAGAACAGTTCCATTTGAGTCTGCTTTAAGCCGATCAAACATTCTTTCAGGATCTATCTGATCTATCGTCTTTTGATTATATGCCAGCACCGAAGAACCGTCTTTACGCAGTTTTGCAAGTTCCGATCTTGTCCAGTCAAAAACAGGCATAAAATTATAACAAACCATCCGAATGCCCTCTTTACCGAGGATTTCCAGCGTTTTTATGTAATTATCAATGTATTTATCTCTATCCGGAAGAGCTGCTTTAATATCATCATGTATATTAACACTCTCAATTCCGCTTATTTCCAGCCCGTTGTCGGCACATTCCGCCTTCATTTTTTGAATACGTGATGATTCCCATAGCTCCCCAGCCTGTTTGTCATAAAGTGTAGTAATCACACCCTTTACACCGGGAATCTGCCTTATTTTCCATAACTCTATTGTATCGAAACCGGTACCAAACCACCTGAACGTCATAATCATATAATAACCCCTCTAGATATACTTCGTAAGCATTCTATTCAGATTGACATGTTCTTGTATACTAGCATAGCTAAAAGGTTAAAACAATAGGGAATTTCTCTAACATTATATAAAGAATTAGTTATTCTCAGCCGTCTTTTGCTTTTTCTATAGTTTGCCGGTTTATGTGACAATAGCCAAAGGGATTTTTTTCCAAATACTTTTGATGATACACCTCTGCAGCACTGTAATTTTCAATTTTTTTTACCTCAACAACAATTTTTTTTTCATATTTTGTCTGCAGTATATTCAGTTCCTCAATGGCTATTTCTTTGTCGCTCTCATTTGTAAAATATATTCCAGTCCTGTACTGACTGCCTGCATCGGGTCCTTGTCTGTTTAAAGCAGTTGGATCTATCGATTCAAAAAAGAGCTGTAACAGCCGATGCAGTGATATCCGGTCTGCATCATATACAACACGAACAGCTTCTGCATGACCGGTTCCCTCATAACAAACTTCTTCATAAGTGGGCTTTTCTGTACTTCCGTTTACATAGCCGGCCTCGGTTTCTACCACCCCGGGAATAACAGACAAATATTTTTCTGTACCCCAGAAACAGCCGCCTGCAAGGATAATGTCCTTTTTATTCATGTCCGCCTCCTGCTATTTTTTTTGTACTGCGGTCAACTCAGCTTTAATACGGGCAATCTTAGTTTGTGATATATTCAAGTTGTCTAAAATAGCTATAGAATCCAATAGCTGTCCGCATGTTACCGCTCCAAGCTCAAGAATTCTTTCCTTTTCTTTGTCAGATACCGTTGACAGCACAGTTATAGGGAATATGCGGTCTTTTTCAATTATTTCGCGTAAACTTTCCCCTGAGGGATAATTCCATGACAAAAGCTTAAGACCATAATCATTAGCATACGTAACCGAGTCTGGTGAAAATCTGGTGTTCGTTGCAACCCAGCCGGTAAAAGATAACCCCTTATAATCACTCTGCTCTGTACGGAGCGCAATAATATCGTTAACCCGCGAATGAACATAGAGAGGAACCTGAATACTCACATAGTTACCCTGTATTTGGCTGTATTTACACTCAACAAGATGCTGCTCAGTATTATTAGTAGCAATCACATCCATTTCATGGGAAATGCTCTTTCCTTGAACAACGACCCCTGTTTCTACACGATAGCCTTTTTTCTTGAATAACTCGCCAACAAATATTTCAAAGGGGCGGCCGGAATTTCCAAGCTCCATAATAGCATCTTTAATTCTATAACGCCCCGCAGAATCCCTTTGTCTTTGTTTAAGAAGTCCCAATGCCCTCATGTAAATTTTTCTTGTGGCCACACCGTCGTATAAAGAAGCTTCTACTTCTTTTAAAATTTGATGAGCCATACGCTCATCTGCGCCGGCTCTTGTGAGAGACTGAAGAAGTTTTACAGATTGAAAGGCTTCCATCTCGCCGGAAGCCTTCATGACTAAAATTTGTTCACCTTTACTCCGCATACTTTAAGTATACCACAAAAAAAAGATGCCTACGATGAAAGTGCAGTTAAAATAACGGATCGCACTTTTTCCGGTATTTGAGTTTGATTTTCTTTTGTTAATTCTGCTGTAGGAACAGGAGGATGGATTGTTATAATAACCTTTCCCGATTGAACCTTATTTTTTTCTTCAAAAAGCCTGAACGTACCATCTATTGTAACCGGAAGAATTGGAACACCGGACTTATAGGCAAGCTTAAAACTTCCTGGTTTAAAATCTATAACCGGACCGCCCTTGCTTCTTGTTCCCTCGGGGAAAATAACCATAGAATAACCATTTTTTATAGTTTCAACAGCTTCCGCCATGGCCCTTACAGACTGCCTCATATTAGTTCGAACTAAAAATGTACACTGCATTAATTTCATAGCCTTCGATAGTACAGGAACCCTTAATATTTCACTCTTTGCAATAAAGGCAATAGGCTTATTTACATAACCCATCAGAACCGGAATATCCAAATAGCTTTGGTGATTACCGATCAATACAACTGCAGTATCTTGAGGAATATTTTCCTCACCGCGTACTTCAACTTCAGACTTTGTAAGACCCACGACAAACCTTGCCCAGTTTTTGACAATATCGTTAGTCAGCGCATCGCGCTCTGCAATTTTTCCCTCTTTACCAAGTTTTACTGCCTTGTTTAATAAATGATTTTTGAAAACCAGATACATGACAAAACGGATGACACAGATTACTGTTCTTACCATACCAATCTCCATTAATAAAACGTTGGATGTGAGTATAATACATAATGCATATTATCACAAGGAAGATTTTCTCCATTATTTTTCTTTGCTTGTCGTTAAAACTTTAAAGACAAAAAAAGGAGCGGTAGAAAACTGCTCCTTTTTTATCTGTCAGCCGCCGCACAATTGTGACGGCTGTACTTAATTAGAAATCTCTTTCTGCAAGATACTTGTACTCTCTGTACTGTCTCTTTGCCTTTTCAACTGCTTTTTCGAGGAGCATCTTAGCTCTTTCGGGATTAGCTGTCTTCAAGGTCTTGAAACGTGTTTCTTTGTACATGTAGTCTGCAAGGTTGTAATCGGGTTCCTTACTGTCAAGCTGGAAGGGGTTTTTACCCTGATCTGCAAGACGGGGATCATAGCGGTATAAGGGCCATAAACCTGAAGTTACAGCCTCTTTCTGATTCTGTAAACCGTTACCCATATCAATACCATGGTTAATACAATGACTATAAGCAATAACGATTGAAGGACCGTCGTAAGACTCAGCTTCTCTCATTGCCTTAATAACCTGGTTCATGTTGGCACCCATAGCAACGCGTGCAACATAAACGTAACCGTAGCTCATTGCGATCATACCAAGATCTTTTTTGCTCATAACCTTTCCGCCTGCTGCAAATTTTGCAACAGCACCGATTGGTGTAGCCTTAGACATCTGTCCGCCGGTATTTGAATACAATTCAGTATCGAGAACAAGAATATTGATATTGCGTCCGGATGCAAGAGTATGATCAAGACCGCCGAAACCGATGTCATAAGCCCATCCGTCACCGCCGATAATCCATACAGATCTCTTAATAAAGTGGTCTGTCAATGAAGCAAGCTCTTTAGCAAGAGGATCGGCGCTGGAAGCAATTTCTTTTTTAAGATCAGCTACATAATCGCGTTGTGCGTCGATTGCAGCATCATCTTCCTGCTTGTTGGAAAGAATCTTGTCCAAAGTAGAAGCTGCAATACCCTTTGCCTTTGCATTTTCTGCAACTTCACGGGCATACTGAGCAAGCTTATCGCTGGTCATTCTCATACCATAGCCGAACTCAGCTGCATCTTCGAATAATGAATTTGACCAAGCTGGTCCGCGTCCGTTTGCATCTTTTGCATAAGGTGTTGAAGGGAGGTTACCGCCGTAGATCGAGGAACATCCTGTAGCATTAGCAATAACTGCACGGTCGCCGAACATCTGTGAAAGAAGTTTTACGTATGGTGTTTCACCGCATCCGCCGCAAGCGCCTGAGAACTCGAATAAAGGTCTCTTCATTGCAAGTCCCTTCGGTGTGCCGAGGTTCAATGTTTTTGCATCAACTTCCGGTAATGAGAGGAAATAATTCCAGTTTGCAACTTCGCGTGTACGCACTTCATGTGTATAACCAACAAGATTAATAGCCTTCTTTGTAGGATCAGCCTTGTTCTTACCAGGACAAACAGAAATACAAAGTCCGCATCCTGTGCAGTCTTCGCCAGAAATCTGGAGAGTAACTTTTGTACCTTCTTCAGCCTTCGGTTTAATATCAGCAGATTTGAAAGAAGCAGGTGCTTTTACCAAATTTGCATTGGAAACTTTCTTCATACGGATACATGCATGAGGACAAACTACAGAACACTGACCGCACTGAATACAGGTTTCAGGATCCCATTCAGGAATACGTTCTGCAATAGCTCTTTTTTCGTACTGAGTAGTAGCAGAGGGGAAGGTTCCGTCTTCGGGCAGTTTGCTTACAGGGAGCTTGTCGCCTTCCTGAATAGCCATTGCACCAAGAACATTTTTTACAAAGTCGTCATCAGACTTCATAGCAGGCTGCATGTGAAGGTTGCCTTCTGTATTAGACGGATAGTTAACTTCTTCTACAGCTGCCAGCGCCATGTCGATAGTTGCAATGTTTTTCTGAACAATGTCTGCACCCTTTTTACCATAGGATTTTTCGATGAATTTCTTCATGTACTCAACAGCGGTAGCTTCGGGGAGAACACCGGAAATCTTAAAGTAGGCGGCCTGCATAACAACGTTAATGCGGCTTCCCATTCCTGCCTTATCAGCAATCTTGAAAGCATCGATTACATAAAACTTAAGTTTTTTGTCGATGATTGTCTTCTGTGCTTCTACAGGGATGTTTGCCCATACAGTTTTTGCATCGTAGGGACTATTTAAAAGGAATGTTGCACCTTTTTTTGCAGTAGCGAGCATGTTATAGGTTTCCATGTAGGTAAACTTATGGCATGCAACGAAGTCTGCGCTGGTAATGAGGTAGGGTCTGCGGATAGCGCCCTTTCCAAAACGCAGGTGAGATACCGTAAAACCGCCCGATTTTTTAGAGTCATAAGAGAAATAGGCCTGAGCATTAAGTTCTGGTTTTGCATCCCCGATGATTTTAATAGAGTTCTTGTTAGCACCAACAGTACCGTCAGCACCAAGACCGTAGAACATAGCCTCATTCATGCCTTCTTCTTCAAGGGTGAATGATTCATCGTAATCAAGACTTGCACCAAGAACGTCGTCTTTAATACCGACAACAAACTTGTTAATTTTTTTACCGCTGAGGTTGTCAAAAACAGCCTTAACCATAGCAGGAGTAAATTCTTTTGATCCTAAACCATAGCGTCCGCCGAGAACAGGAATGTCTTTTTTCATTTCTACAAGAGCTGTAACAACATCTTCGTAGAGAGGTTCACCAAGTGAGCCGGGCTCTTTTGTTCTGTCAAGAACAGCAATTGCCTTAACAGAAGAAGGAATTGCCTTAACAAAAATCTCTGCACTAAAGGGGCGGTAGAGACGTACCTTAATAATACCGAGTTTTTCACCCTTTTTATTGAGAGCTTCGACAGTTTCTTCGCAAGTATCTGCACCTGAACCCATAAGAATGATTACTTTTTCTGCATCTTTTGCACCATAGTAATCAAACAGGTGATACTGACGGCCGGTGAGTTTAGCATATTTGTCCATTTCTTCCTGAACAATAGAAGGAACAGCATTGTAGTATTTGTTTACGCCTTCTCTGCTCTGGAAATACACATCAGGATTCTGGGCAGTACCGCGGATAACAGGATTTTCAGGGGTAAGACCGCGAGCGCGGTGAGCTCTAACAAGCTCGTCTGCGATCATTTTCTGCATTACTTCGTAGGAAACTTCTTCAACTTTCTGAATTTCGTGTGAAGTTCTAAAACCGTCAAAGAAATGAAGGAAGGGAATGCGTGATTTTAAGGTGGCAGCATGAGAAATTACGGCTAAGTCCATAACTTCCTGAACGCTGTTTGAAGCAACCATTGCCCAGCCGGTCTGGCGGCATGCCATTACGTCCTGGTGGTCGCCGAAAATTGAAAGAGAACTTGTTGCCAAGGCGCGTGCTGCAACATGGAACACAGTGCTTGTAAGCTCTCCGGCGATTTTATACATATTCGGGATCATTAAAAGAAGACCCTGTGAAGCAGTAAAAGTAGTACTCAAAGCACCAGTTGTTAATGCACCATGAACGGCACCAGCAGCACCGGCTTCCGACTGCATTTCTACAACGTCAGGAACAGTTCCCCAAATATTTTTCTTACCTTTTGCTGAATACTCATCAGCAACCTCTCCCATCGGGCTTGAAGGAGTAATAGGATAAATAGAAATTACTTCGCTCAAAGCGTGGGCAACGTGACCGGCGGCTGTATTACCGTCGATCATTACCAGATTCTTGTCTGACATAAGACCGTCCTTAATTATTATATTACGGGAACTAACGACAGCCCCCGCGAATTTACCGTGTTCTAGTAGAATACTACTATAGAGGACTTTTTTCAAGTCGTTAAGGGGCATAAGGGTTTATACAGATAAGAAAACCGCGAATAGATGCTGATAAACGCGAATAAGGGGAACCCAATTTTCGTATCAGTCATAGTCCTCTATAGACCTCAATAAAATACTACCATATAATTAATATGATACTCCTTTTTACAAGAAAAAATAAACTATGAACCTTGAATTTGATTTATCATGCGCAGCAGAATTTACAAGCAACTCACAAAAAATACGTGTATTAACAGAGGACTGGGTTGTGAGAAATATATTTTGTCCTGTTTGCGGTAAATCATCTATAAAACAATTCAAGAATAATA
>Ga0255344_1005821_pt1 | contig 11483 bp, 22 predicted proteins | sample wastewater_treat_5_FD_192414 | JGI IMG/M metagenome (GOLD analysis project Ga0255344, IMG submission 192414) | Wastewater microbial communities from Lulu Island WWTP, Vancouver, Canada - plant18 | ecosystem: Engineered > WWTP > Wastewater > Unclassified | place: Canada: Vancouver, British...
GACTCAGGTCGAGGTCGAGGCCCTCGAGGAGGCCGTGGAGGAATCGCGCGACCGGCTCTCCTGGGCCCGCCTGTCCGACGAGGCCCGCCTCCTGGGAGCCGATGTGGAATCCGCCCGCGAAGCCGCCAGAGCGGCGACAGAGCGCGCCGAACAGCTCAGAGATGCCGCCGGCGGGATCGCCGGACGACTCGGACAGATCCTCGCCGGGACCGAAGCGTCGGGGCTCACCGTCGTCGATGGCCGCCTCGCGGAGCTGGTCGACGGGGAGGCGATGGACTTCGAGCGCCGACGGTCCGACGGGCAGCGAATCCGCGCCGCCCTGCGAGTCGCGGCGAAGGCCTACCGCGGGCAGGTCGTCCCGCTCGACGGCCGCTACTGGTTGGCGCTCGACGACGCCGCCCGTGCGGAATTCGGGGCCATCGCTGCCGAGCTCGGCCTCTACGTCCTCACCGAACGCCCGACCGAGGGGCATCTGCGCGTCGACCACGTCCGCGGGGAGGAGGCGTGGTGAGCCTCTTCCACCAGCTCCTCAGCGGCGCGGCCCAGCCCGAGCAGTACCTCGGCCTCGGCATCCTCGCACTCGTCTTCGCACTCGCCATCTTCCACGCCGGCAGAAAGGACCCGACACGATGAACGTTGCTACCGATCCGACTCTCGCCGCGGCCCTCGTGGCCGCCCAGCGGGCGATCTCGAACGTCCCGCACGACAAGACCAACACCTTCCACCGCTACTCCTACACCTCCTCGGAGGCGATCTTCCGCGAGGCGCGCGAGGCGCTGCTCGGCGCAGGCCTCGCGGCCGTGATGACGGGCTGGTCGATCGAAAGCGAGGAGGCCGTCCGCGTCTCCTTCCGCCTGATCCACGAGTCGGGGGCGTCCACCGACTACGAGGTGGTCGCTCCCGCACTCGTCGACAAGGGACGGCCGTTCGACAAGGCCGTCTCCGCGGCCCTGACGCTCGCCGAGTCGTACTGGCTCCGGGGACTCCTGCTCATCCCCCGCGTCGCCGACTCCGAGGACGTGGCCGGCCGTGACGACACCGCCTACACCCCCGTCGCGAAGCCCGCGTCGCGACCCGCGCCGCAGCCCGCGCCACGGAAGCGGCCGGTCTCCGAAGCACAGCTGCGCGAGCTGACCGTCGCGACGCGTAAGTACGGCGTAACGCGCGAGGCGGTGCTCGAGCACTGCCGCGAGAGCTTCCAGGCCGAAAGCCCGCGAGACCTCTCCGAGGCCGACTTCTGCTCTCTCCTCGCCTGGGTCCGCCTCGGTCACCCCGAGACGCCCGAGCCGGAGGAGGAGGTCGCGTGAGTCGCCGTCAGCGAGCCCCCGTCTGGCCGCGCCGGATCATCTCCCGGACCTGGGAGCCGTGCCCGCTCTGCGGCCTGCTCGTGCGCCGCGACGAGTTCACCGGTGAGCTCCTCGGGCAGCCGCCGTTCCCGAACAGCTCCTCCCCGATCCACGACTGCCGCGCGCTGCGGCACGACCGTACCCACGACCAGCGGGAGCAGGAGACCAAGCGATGAGCCGATCCCTGTACGAAATCAGCGAAGACCTGGTCCTCGTCGAGCAGGCGCTCGTCGACACGTCCGACCCGGACGGGATCGCCTCGCTCGAGCGCTACCTCGCCGAGCTCGCGGTCGAGCGCGAGCGCAAGCTCGACGCCTACTGCGGGCTCATCCGCGAGATCGAGTCGCGCAGCCAGGCCCGCGCCGCGGAGGCCGACAGGCTGCGCGAGCTCGCCCGGATCGACCGCTCCGCCGTGGAGCGCCTCAAAGAGGGGCTGCTGCAGCACTTCGTCGCCCACGACCTGAAGCGGGTCGAGACCGAGCGGTTCCGGATCACGCGGGCCAAGTCCGGGGGGCGTCAGCCGCTCGAGCTCGATCCGATGGACTCCTGGGACCTGCCCGAGCAGTACGCCAAGATCACCATCGAACCCGACAGGGAAGCGATCCGCACCGCGCTGGAGTCCGGGGAAGAGCTCCCCTGGGCGCGGCTTGCCCCCCGCGGCGAACACCTCCGCATCGCCTGACCGAGGAGAGACCGATGTCACTCAGACAGTACGCAAATGCCTGGGACGCGGCGGAGATGGCTCCGCCGCAGAGCAACCGCACCGAGTTCCCGCCGTTGCCCGACGGGAACTACTACGTCCGCCTCGAGCGGGCCGAGGTGACCGCCTCCCGGAAGACCGGCGAGCCGATGGTCTCGCTCGGCTTCCTGGTCATCGCCTCGGAGAGCGGTGAGTTCGCGGGGCGCTGGGTCTGGAAGCACCAGACCATCACCTCCGACCCGACCCGCCTCTCCTACCTGAAGCGCGACCTCGCCTACCTGGGAGTTGGGACCGCCCGCGCGATCGACTACCTGCCCGACGAGCTCGCCTCCGTGACCGGCGCGACCACGACGGTGGACCTCCGGACCCGGGTGGGGCGAGACGGGGTCAGCCGGCAGAACGTCTACATCAACCCGCCGGAGGGCTGGACGCCACCCGACGGCGTCGAAGTCCCGTTCTGATGAGCGAACCGCCGAATCTGGCCACGGCCGCCGCAGGACAACTCGCCGCGCAGCTCCTCGAGCGGTCGCGACAGCTCGACGCTGCGCATGACGAGCTGCGCCGGTGCTCTTACGAGTACGCCCAGGCGGAGAACGCCTACCGGAAGGCCAAGGCGCTGGCCTACCTGGCGGCTGAGGGGCCGGTGGCCGAGCGCCAGGCGATCGTCGACTCGAAGTGCGAGGCCGAGCGCTTCCACGCGCATCTCGCCGACGGGCTGCGTTCCGCGGCTCTGGAGAGCGTCCGCTCGCAGCGCGCGCAGCTCACCGCGCTGCAGACACTCATCAACGCGACGCGCAGCGAGATCGAGCTCGCGCGCACGGGGCCGGAGTACTGAATGCCCTCTCCACGGTCAGGGACAAACCCGCGGCGGCTCGTGCTGGTCTCCCCCTTCCCGCCGATCGCTGCGGGCTCCCTGACCGCGGGGTTTCGTCCCGAAGGAGGACGCTGACTTGGCTCGAATCCGCACGCTCAAACCGGACATCTGGACCGACGAGAAGTTCGCGCTGCTGTCCACCGGCGCCAAACTGCTCTTCATCGGGGCGATCTCGACGGCGGACGACGCCGGGCGCATCCGCGCCCATCCCGCGCTGCTGAAGGCGACGGTCCTGCCGCTCGACCGGACGACACCACAGGACATCACCAAGTGTCTCCGGGAGCTCGAGGCGGCATCGATGATCGTTCTCTACCAGGTTCGCGGGGAGGCGCTCGCTCAGCTTTCCAACTGGGCCAAGCACCAGCGGATCGATAACGCCTCGAGGGCGCGCTCCCTGCCAGGCCCGGACGATCCGGAGGCCGTCCTTTACCCTGCGCCAAAGGCCGCGGCGGTTCGCCGCGAGTCGCCGCGAGTCGCCGCGAGTCGCCGCGGTTCGCGGCTGGAAGGGGAGGGGGAAGGGGAAGGGGAAAGGGACAGGGAAGGGAGAGGAGAGGAGAAAGACCAAGATCTGTCGGGTTTGGCCGCGGCCCAACCCGACCGCGATCGGGGTTTTGGGGTCTCGGGCACGGAAGACCCCGACGAGGCGCCACCCCCCACCCAGTCGCCGGACCGCCCCCTCACCGAGCTCGAGTGGCGAGTCGAAGAGACCTGGCGCGCCCACCTGGCGCAGTGGCGCGGGTTCTACCTCGACACCAACGGCCGGGTCCCCATCCGCGAACCGACGCTGACCGACGAGATCCGCAAGGCGATCCGCGCCGCGATCCGCGAGTACGACGGGCACCTGCTCGGCAAGGAGCTCCGCCCGCGCTGGGTCGAGGAGTCGAAGGCGCGGGCCGCAGGAATCGGGATCTTCCTCGACCCCTGGTGCAGCGGCAACGCCCGTGACAACGACGCCCGCAGCGGCGGGAAGCGCTACCTGGAGCACTGGCGTCCCTGGGCCCGACAACGGGGAAAACAAAGTCCCGTCGACAGGTTCGCCGAGCTGTACTTCGAAGCCAAGAGCCTGGGGCCGGGCGCGGTCGTCGCGCCGCAGCCACCAGCTCGAACCGACATCCCGGAGACCGAGGAGGCACATGCCTATGTCGCCTGACCACGAACCCACCGCCTGCTCCTGCTACCTGCCCGAGGGGTGGTACGGCTTCTGCGGCTGGCACCTGCGGAAGGTGACCGCGGACGACGCGGCGCGCATCCCGCAGCTCGCCAACTCCGTCGGAGTCCCCCTCGCCGTCGAGCCTTGCCCCGTGTACCTGGCCGTCGCGTCTCGCCGGCAGGCGGACCGCCGGGCCGCGTCCTGGTCCGATCGCTACAACCCGGGGCGGCTTCGCGCCTGAGAGGAGAAATCCATGCCCCGAGAGGAGAGACCCATGCCCCAAGACTGGATCCGTTCGACATCGCCCGCAGCGAACGACGCTGAGAAGCAGCCCTTCCGTGTGCAGATCGACCGCCTCAGCGACGGCGAAATCGTGGAGTCGGTCCTCCTCGCCGGGGGACAAAGGCACGATGCGGACGACGACCTTGACTTCGATCTCGCTGCGGCCGTGCTCGAGCTCGAGCTGCTGCGCGAACAGAAGCGATCCGAAGTGCGCCGCTTGAACGCCCTGATCGAAGAGAAGCTCGACCAGGTCGTCCGCCTGGCGCGTATCCGGCGAGACCAGCAACTCTCGCTGCCCATGGACGAAGACGAGGCGTCCACGGCATGAATCAGACCGTCCTGACTGTCGATCTCTGCCGCACGCCGCTGCCGCTCTGGCTGCGTCGCCTCTGGCACGACCGCGACGAGAACGACCCGATCGCAAACGGCACCTTCGACCAGCGGCTCTGGGATCGCGCCCTGTCGGACGACGATCGCGAGGCGAACACCGAGCGGCTCCTCCGGGTCAGGAGAGCAGCTTGAACCTGCACTTCACAGCGATCGGCATGCCGGCCACGAAAGGCTCGACCCGGGCGTTCGCGCGGGGAGGGCGCATCGTCGTGACCGCCACGAATCCGCGCACCAAACCCTGGGAGGCGGTGGTTGCCGCCGCGGCGCTCGAGGCGGGAGCCGAGCCGCTCGATGGCCCGATCGCGGTCGGCCTCGTCTTCCGCCTTCCCCGGCCGGCCGGCCACTTCGGGAAACGTGGACTGCGTCCCACCGCTCCCGCGTGGCCGGCGAGGCGTCCCGACCTCGACAAGCTCATCCGCGCCGTGCTCGATGCCCTGACCGGGATCTGCTGGCGCGACGACTCGCGGGTCGTCGAGATCCGCGCAACCAAGGGCTACGCCGGGGGCGGCGACAAGCCCTGCGGCGTGACTGTGACCGTTGTGCCCGCGATGAACGCCCCATGGAGGACTCCATGACCGACCTGCACCCCACCCCCCTTCAGGCCCTGCGATCCGCCGCGGCCGAGATCCTGGCCGAGTGCGCAGAGAACCTCGTCTTCGCCCGGCAAAACGTGGACCGTGGCATCGACCCGGCGCTCGCCACCGTCCGCGTTCGGCTCGCGCTGCTCGACCGCCTCGCCGAAGCCGCGGATCTCTTCACCCTGCAGAAATCCGGGCCCGACGAGCAGGAGCTGCCACTCGATGGCGTCGACCCGGTGCTCGCCGAGGAGATCGCCGAGGAGAACGAGGAGAACGGCGAGCTGTGAAGACACCCACGCAAGAGGCCGTGCACGGGAGGGCGGCGCCGTGACCGCCCTCCTCCTCGCCGCGGTCCTCGCCGCCCCGATCCATCCGGTTGGCTACGTCTGGGAGATCTCGCCAGAGCCACCTCCGCCGGCGATCGCCCCCCCGGACTGGACCCCATTCCGGCTCGACATCCTCCGCGTGTCACTCCGGGCAACGGAAGACTCCACGGTCAAGGCCGGCCTCTACTACCGCATCGACGAACATCCGGAACATGGCTGGGTTCCCTGGCGAGTCCCGGTGACGGTCTGGTTCGGCGCGGGGCAGACACTCGAGATCGCGTTCGAGATCCCGTGGGACGGCTACGCTCCCGGCCCGGCCCTCCTCGCTGTCTGGCAACAGTGCGGAGACGGGCGCGTCCATCACCAGGGCGCCGGCATCCCGAGACCCGGGCAACCGCTCCCTCCCGAGTGGGCCGGGATGCCGTTTCATGCCCTCGCTTCCGGGGCGTTCTGTCCGGAGACCGCCTCGATCTTCGCCGATGGTTTCGAGTCCGGCGATCTGTCTCGCTGGGGAGGCCAGCCGTGAGCAAGCAGCTGTCCCTGCTGCCCAAAGCGGCGCCGCGGCCGGATCGCCCCCTCGCAGCGCGGCTCGATCCGGTGACATCCCACCTGGCTGCGGTCGAGGTGCGCGTCGCTGGTTCCGAGATTTCGCAGGCTCGGGGGGTCTGGGAGGCCATCTGCCGGACCCCGGGGCTCACCGGCCTCGAGCTCGCGCACGCCCACGGCATCGACCGGTACATCATCGGTCGCCGCGCGAGCCTGCTTGTCAGCTCAGGCCTCATCGCACAGGGGAAACCACGGCGGGACCGCCACTCCGGCCGCATGGCGCAGCCCCTCTACCCCACCAGCAGAGCTTGGGAGGACGTATGGCCAGGATGGTGACGCCCCCTGTCCACGAGCTCGACGCCAGCGGGATAGAAGCGCTGCTCTCCGAGGACTTCCGGGACCGGGGGCTCGACGCGAAGAGGCTTTGGCGCGCGGTGCTCGCCATCACGCTGCAGGATGCCGTCGCGCTCTGGCCTGTCCACCTCCCGGAGAACTGGAGACCACCCCCCGTCGCAGAGCGCATGCAGCGAGGAGCCGACCAGGTCGGCATGCGCTACTGGCGCGCCTACTTCGCGAGCGAGGACTTCGCCCTGCTCTGCGACTTCGCAGACGCGGACCCGGGGCAGACGCTGCGACACATCGAAGCGCGCTGGGCGCGACGGAGGCGCCGCGCCGCATGACCAGGAAACCCGGTGCGGCGGGCGCAGCTCGAGAGACGCTGCGCGTTGAGACGCCGGATCCCGCCGGAGCGGGCGTGCCGCTCCATTCCGATCCGGATGCCGGGGAGCGCCGCACCGCTCCCCGGCCCCCTTCCTGCGAGGAGAGACACGATGAGACCGCGACAGCAACAGCAACAGACGAAGCCCTGGCCGGGCTCGACGTCGGGCGCTTCTTCGACCTCTTCGACCTCGCCTGGCCGTTCTACGGGACGCTGATCGCGATCACGAGCGGATCCGCCGTCGCGCTGCACCTGGGGCGCCGGCGTCGGCCGGTGGCGGCGTGGGGCGGCGAGGAGTGGCATGGGGTGAGTGGCGACCCGTACACGATGGGGGGCGAGGGTGGCGACGCTGAGAGATTGGATCTCCCGCGCCCGCCTGTGGGCGAGCGGTAGCGCGGCGGCGGGGAAGCTCGGCGTGGCCGTCGTGGCGGCGCTGGCGCTCCTCGCGCTGCTCGGCGAGCTCGCGGCGTGGCGGCGGGGGCGGGAGCTCGAGCAGCGGGTGGTGCAGGTGGCGCCGACGCGGCGATTCGCCGACCTCGAGCGGGTGCGGGTGCCGGCCGAGCTCGCCGTGCCGGTGGTGCCGGGCCGGGTGCTCGAGCGGTTGGCGCGAGACTACGACCGGCCGGGGCTCGCGACGGTGACGCCGGCTGGCGAGGTGGTCGACGCTCGCGGCGCGGTGCTGCCGGGAGGTCTTGCGGGGGCGGAGGTGGCGCTCGGGGAGTTCCGGTTGCCGCGGCTGCCGGAGGGCGGCTCGGGCCTGGTCACGCGCGAGCCGGGCGGCGAGGTGTCGCTGCTGGCCAAGCCGGAGGCGCGGCCGTTCTGGTCGCTCCGTTCGGAGTGGGCGGCAGGGGCGCTGGTGGCGCCGCAGGATCCGGCCGGCCAGTGGCGCGGCTACGTGCGGTGGTCGGGGCTGCGGGTGGGGCGCGTGCACCTGGTGGCCGAGGGCGGCGCGCAGGCGCGCGCGGGCACGAGCTCGGCCTACGCGCTGGTCGGAGCTGAGGTGCGGTTCTAAGGCGAGCGCTACCGGCCGGAGAGGTAGACCAGGCCGAAAAGCAACGCGGCGACGGCGGCGAGAAGCAGGATGCCGAAGAGGCACCCGCGGCCGATCTGAGCGCCGGTCGAGCGCGTCTTGACGTTCGCGGCCACGGGCCGGTTCCGGACGATCAGGTAGTACGGGAGCACCACGATCCACAAGAGGGCCGTCGCCACGCCCCACACGGCGGGGCTCTGGTTGGCCGGGCCGATGGCGAGGCCTCGCTCGCGGCGGATGCGGTCGGCGTCGACCGCCACCAGGACGGCGGAGAGCAGAACGACGGCGAAGACGATCAGGGTCATGGATGGCTCCTCCCGCCGGCGAGGATGCCGGAGGCGGGCGCGCGCGTCGTCGAAGTTGAGGACGGCCTCTTCGATCGCCGGGTCGTAGGCCGCGGCCATCTCTTCGAGGTTCTCGCGGCGGATCGCGAACCCGTGGCTCGCGGAGAGGTCCTGCGGCCGGAGCACGGGCGCCTCGAAGGCCGCCGGCGTAGCGCCCTCGACCAGCTCGCCGCCGAGCGAGACTTCCGGCCCGAGGAAGAGCTGCAGCCGCGGGCCGGTGGGCGGCTGAGCGGTTTCTGGGCGTGCGGTCCTGTGGCTCACGCCACCGAGTGTCGGTGGCGTGGGTGTAGGGATCTGTAGGGAGCGTGTCTACTACCGCCAAGAGCGCCCAATCACGGCCCTCGCCCCTTGACGGGGTAAACCGTAGCGGTTAGGATGTTGCTAAGGTGCTGCCATGACATCCAACCTAGAGCTTCTCCCAGCGCTCCAAGCTCTCGATGAAGCCGTGATCGGCGAGGTGCTGTCGATCCGAATCGACCCACAATGGCCGCATGCGGTCGCCACCCTAACGAGCAGAGCCCGGGGCGGGACTCGAGCCGCGCTTGACGTGGTGGACCGCGGTGGCGACATAGAGCTGTCCCGCCGCCCTACCGGGCCGCGGCGCGTGACGGACGAGCCCGCCATCCGGGCCTGCTCCTGGACCGCACCGGACGACATCAAGCTACTAATCTGCGGTGGAGCGTTGTGGCAACAGTGCCTCGATGTGGTCGACAGCGGCATCCTCGGCACGACAGAGGCGGCCGAGCACCGCGTCGCGAACGGTTCCGAGGTCACGACCTTCTACACCATCGTCGGGCGCGGGACGGCTGGGTCGAGAGAGCGACTTGACTTTCTGTCGCCCGCCGAGGCCTCTGGCTTCTCCTCCGAGGCAGCTAGGTTCTTGGGCCGGCTCGGAGGGTCGGTCGTCAGCCCACAGAAAGCCCGAGCCGCCCGCGAGAACGGGCGGCTCGGGGGGCGTCCGCGCCGGAAGCGCTAGATCCACTTCTTCGCGGCTTCGGACTTCTTGCGGAGGAACTCCTCTCGCTTCCGCGCGGCCTCGGCGGCTTCCTGCGCGTGCTTCTCGCGGAGGTCCCGCAGGTGCTCCTTTGCCCGGTCCGCCCGCTCGCGTGCCTCGCGCGCCCATTGGATGTGCTGCCCGGCCTTCACCGGGGTGCTGGCGCTCTCGATCGCCTGGCGGAGGTGGTCGTTCTCTGTTGACTCGTTGAAGTCGATTTGCGCCTGCAACTTCTCCTCGAGCTTTTCGAAGATCTCCTGCTTCGAGAGCGCGCGCGCGAGCATCTCGTTGTACCGCTTCGCCTCCTCCTCTGTGAGCGGCACCACCCCTCCACCAGCGAGCGGAACGCCGTGGGTGCGGTCCAGCCCGGTCGCCTTACGGACGTCCTCTCGCATCTTCGGAGACAGCTCGAAGGCCTCGCCGGCTGTTTTCGTCTCCTTGCCTCCGTACTCGTAGACACTGGCACCGCCCGGGGCAACGCGGATGCGAGCCGTGCCCCCGCGCACGTGCCGAAAATCCATTTCCCCCCCGGCCCCCTGATCTTCCGGGATCCACCGGCCATCCGGCCCGCGCACCTGGTCATCTCGGTACTCTGGGTATCCCATTGGTCACCCCCCGCCGTAATTATCCTATGCGCTTAGGTTGTTGTCAACCTCGCCCGAGCAGGCGGCGGATGCGGGCGAGGAGGCTGCCAAGCCTCGGGAGGAGCTCGGCGAGGCCCAGGGCGGAGAAGAGGGCGAGCAGGGCGTCGAGCAGGTCACGCTGCTCGGGGCTGGCGCCCTCCCCGGCGCCTTCGGCCGCTTCGACGGCGGCCTCGGCGGCGGCGGCAAGGCGGTCGGCCGAGCCGCTCGCATGTCCGCCGTGCGGGCAGCGGTAGTAACCGCGGCTCTTCGCGCGATCGCCGGTGAGGGGGCGGCCACAGAAGCAGCGGACGATCCCCTTGAGGGGGTGAAGCTCGGTCCCGCCTGCGACGTAGCGGCGCTTGACCAGCCTGGCTGTCAGAGACTTCTGCGCGGCATGCCACGTCGCTGCATCCACGAGCGGTTCGTGTTCGCCCGCGACGTCGATGCCCCAGGCTGGCGAAACCACCCTGCCGAGATAGACGGCGCTCCGGAGGAGGGCGTACCAGCGCGTACGGGAGACCTTCAGCCCCTCGCGCTCCGCTTCTGCGCGCGCCCCTTCGACCGTCCAGGCGCCGGAGGCGATCCGCTCGAAGCTCCGGCGCACGATCGGCGCAGTGTCCGGATCGAGCTCGAGCCCCCCGCCGGGCCCCCGGTGACGGTAACCGCGAGGCGCCACCCACACCCATCTCCCACGCTCGGCCGCAGCGCGCATCCCGGCCAGCACCCGGCGCGAGCGAGCGGCGTTGTCCCAGCGCGCGATGGCCGCGAGCATCGTCTCGAGGAGCTCGCCCTCGGGGGTCTCGTCAACTGGCTGCGTCGCGGCGCGCAGGACGATCCCGAGGTCGCGCAGCTGGCGGCGAATCAGGAGGTGGTCGAGGGTTTCGCGCGCCAGGCGAGAGAGGTCGTAGACGACGAGGGCGACCGGACGGAACCGCCGCCGCTCCAGATCATCCAGCAGACGCTGCAAAACGGGGCGCTGAGCCGTCTTGGCGCTCTCCCCTTCCTCCCGGTACACCCGGAGCACATCCCAGCCCTGGCGGGCCGCGTAGGCGCGGCAGGCGGCATCCTGGGTGTCGAGCGAGAGGTTCGCGACCTGTTCTTCGGTCGAGACGCGGATGTAGACGACACAGCCGGCCATGGCGGGATCCTACGCTGCGGGGCGAAGGCGGGAGGCCGTGGCGAGCTCGCGAGCGAGATCGGCGAGAAAGACGGCGGTCGCGCGGAGCGCGAGGACCTGGTCATCGTCGAGCGTCGCGGCTCGCGCCCCCAGGATCTCGCGGCACCGCGCGAGGGGGACTACGCCTCGATCGTCTGGAGCGTCATCCGCCGGTTGCTGATCCCCTTGGCCGCAGCCAGGGCCTTGCGCATCTCGCCGTAGGGCACCGGCTCGCCCCAGATGTGCCCGTCCGGGCGCCGGATCTCGACCCACCACTCGCCGTGCTCTCCGGGGCGTACGCGCACGCGCCAGGGCTTCGTCTGTTGCTGTTGCTGTCGCGGTCTCATCGTGTCTCTCCTCGCAGGAAGGGGGCCGGGGAGCGGTGCGGCGCTCCCCGGCATCCGGATCGGAATGGAGCGGCACGCC
>Ga0255344_1005836_pt1 | contig 11466 bp, 7 predicted proteins | sample wastewater_treat_5_FD_192414 | JGI IMG/M metagenome (GOLD analysis project Ga0255344, IMG submission 192414) | Wastewater microbial communities from Lulu Island WWTP, Vancouver, Canada - plant18 | ecosystem: Engineered > WWTP > Wastewater > Unclassified | place: Canada: Vancouver, British...
TGGATGTTGAAGCTTTGAATAGAAATGCTGCAAATCAAATGTTTGACGTTACTAAGCTGAGTTTCGCTGCCTACGCTTTCGTTTCCCAACATTATCGAATTTTGGCTGCAGGAAGTGCTTTGGGGCATGGCTGTGGTCCACTAATCATCAGTAAGTCTCCTATGAACTTGGAGGATTTGAAGGATGCCGTAATTGCAATTCCCGGTAAACATACTACCGCTCATTTGTTGATGTCGATGTTCGTGAGGGAGTGTAAGTCTAAAGTGGAAATGCTGTTTTCTGATATTGAGGATGCAGTGCTTTCGGGTAAAGTAGACGCCGGACTCATTATCCACGAAAACAGGTTTACTTATGATTCCAAAGGCTTACATAAAGTGGCCGATATGGGTGCTCTCTGGGAAGAAAAAACCGGAAATCCTATTCCCTTAGGTTGCATTGCAGTAAAAAGAAGTTTGCCCCAAGAGGAGATGAAAGTGATTGAAAATCAAATAAAAGCGTCAATAGAATTTGCTTTTTCTCATCCTGAGGTGCCTAAACCGTATATCAAATTGCATGCCCAAGAAATGAGTGAGGAGGTGCAACAACAACATATTAACCTCTACGTCAACGATTTTTCAATAGATTTGGGGACGGAAGGCCGAAATGCCATTTCGGAATTGTTTAGTGAAGGGCAAAAAGCCGGAATATTGCCCGAATTAGTTCATCCGGTGTTCGTTTAATTATAATTTGAGTCATGATAGTAGTTACAGGTGCCGCCGGGTTTATCGGAAGTGTGTTAGTGGGTCGACTGAATAGATTAGGTTTTAATGACCTTTTATTGGTCGATGATTTTTCTTTTCCCGATAAACAAAAGAATCTTTCAGGTAAAAAATATGCACGTCAAATTGACCGTGAAGCTTTCTTGCCTTGGTTTGAAGCTAATGCCGATAAGGTTTCTTTTGTGTTTCATATCGGAGCTCGTACAGATACTACCGAGTTTAATAAAGAGATTTTCGATAAGTTGAACGTGAATTATACTAAGTCTATTTGGCGCGTTTGTACTAGCTTTAATATTCCTTTAGTGTATGCTTCTTCTGCGGCAACTTATGGCGATGGAGAACTAGGATATAAAGATGATGAATCGAAAATTCCTAGCTTGAAACCACTTAACCCTTATGGTTGGTCGAAACAGGAATTTGATATTTGGGCTTTAGAACAAGATGCTACTCCGCCACAATGGCAAGGATTAAAATTCTTTAATGTTTATGGGCCCAATGAATTTCATAAAGCTCGAATGGCTTCTGTGATTTTTCATTCTTTTAATCAGATAAATGCAACAGGTAAGGTGAAATTGTTTCGTTCTCATCGCCCCGATTATAAAGATGGTTGGCAGTTGCGTGATTTTGTTTATGTGATGGATGTAGTAAACGTTTGCGTGTTTTTAATGCAGCATAAAGTAACTTCAGGTATCTATAATTTGGGAGCAGGAAAAGCACGTTCTTTCTATGATCTTGCCGATTCAACTTTTAAAGCTATGTCGAAAGATACTAATATCGAATTCGTCGATATTCCCGCCGATATTCGTGATAAATACCAGTACTTCACAGAAGCCGATATGTCGAAGTTGATTGCGCAAGGTTATAATACTCCGTTTCATTCGCTTGAAGAGGGAGTAACCGATTATGTTCAGAATTATTTAATGACAGGAAATTATTATTAATTTATTTATGGTTAAAGCTATTTTAAAATCTAAAGTTTTCAGGTATTTTATCTCCGCAGGTATTGCTACTTGGGTCGATATTACTGTGTACTTTGTGGCCTTTAACTATATCTACCAAAAATCAAATATCGATTTGTTTAGTGTGTATACGGTTTCTGCACCAACAGCGTCGCTGATTTTGTCGTATACCATGGGACTAATAACGAACTTTTTAATAACGAAGTTTTTAGTTTTTAATGAGTCCGAATTAGCAACACATCATCAACTCCTGCGATTTGTATTGGTAGCGTTGTTTATTTTAATGCTGAATTATTTCTTCATGCATTTCTTAATAAACAATTTCGGTTGGTTCCCAACTATTGCCAGAGGAACTTCTGCAATTACTATCGGTATGCTTAGCTTTCTTATCCACAAATCTTTTTCTTTTAAAATGGGTAAGAAGAATAACAATTGATAGGATCAGATACTTTCCTTCAACTCGCTTAAAAACTGCCTCATATTTGTTGGTGATTGTTTATTAGGAGTTTCAAATTGAGATCATTTAGTACCCTCATTTTTTGTCGTTGAATATGTTGTGGGAGATGGCGCTTGGGCGGTCAAGCGAAAAGAGCGAATTGGCCAAACGATAGGTCTTGCAGTTTATTCAAAGGTAGCTTGTTCGCTAATTTCATAGCTTGTTTGGGCAATTGGTTTTCGGTTGTGCGCTTTCTTTGGTTACTTTCTTTTCCGCACGAAAGAAAGTGAAAAAATATTAATAGTAAGCATAATTTATTTGCTTAATTCAATTTATTGTCATGTAGTCTGGGTGAAAAATTATAGAAAGGTTTTAATGAATGCAGGGATTAGTAGAAGTAGTTTTTCTGTCTAAATACTTTCTTTCAACTCCGTTAAAAACTGCCTCATTCGCACTAAAGTTTCTTTAATCTGAACTTGCTCTTCTATATTCTCTTTGTTCTCGTTCAGCTTTTTCTTGGCTCCTTCTAGTGTGTATCCTCTTTCTTTTACTAAATGAAAAATAAGCTTTAAGTTGTTTACATCTTCAGAGGTAAATAAACGATTTCCTTTTTTGTTTTTCTTTGGCTTGAGTACTTCGAATTCTTTTTCCCAAAAACGAATTAACGATGAGTTTACTGAAAACATATCAGCTACTTCTCCTATTGTATAGTAGAGCTTTTCTGTTTCTTTGTCGAAGTCCATTATTGCCATAAGCGTGGTTTTAGTCGAACGACTGATTTTGCTGAGATGCTTTTTCTCTTACCATTTCATATTCGTCAGGCGAAAGATCGTTGAAGAAGAAATTGATTGGATCTATTTTCGAACTGCCTTTTATTACTTCGTAATGTACGTGTGGTCCCGTCGATGATCCCGTGTTTCCTACATATCCTATAATGTCGCCTCGGTTAACTCGCTGCCCCGGACGAACATTAAATCGACTCATATGTCCATATAAAGTGCTATAACCAAATCCGTGGTTGATTACAACATTGTTCCCATAGCCGCGACCGTTATATTCTGTTTTTGCTACAACACCATTCCCTGTTGCGTAAATTTCTGTTCCAATGGGTGCCGTAAAGTCAATCCCTTCATGCATCATTGGCGTTTTGTAAATAGGGTGAATACGATACCCATATCCTGAGGCAACTCGCGCCGGACCTTTCATCGATACCGGTTGAATTCCGGGGATACTCGCTAACATCACCGTTTTTTGTTTTACCAGTTCAAATACTTCGTCGTACGATTTACTTTGAATATATATCTGCCTGCTTAACTTGTCAACTTTACGCGATGTTTCCGTCATGAGCTCACTGTTATCATAACCTTCTAGCTCTTTATATCGATTTATTCCGCCATAGCCCGCTTCCCGTACTTCCGCAGGAATAGGTTCCGCCTCGAATATTACTCGGTAAATTTGATCGTCGCGTTGCTGTAAGTCCTTTAACACAGCATCTGCAAGGTTCATTCGCTGCTGCAAGATGTCGTACTGCAGTTCCATCTCGTTAATTTCTCGCTTTAACTGCTTTTCTTTGGGTGAATCAAGGAAGTTATAGGCAATCAAAAGTACTATCGACCCAAAAACTAAAGCACTCGATAGCCATCCAATCACCCGCCAGAAGCGTTTCTTGAAGCTAACTACCACCTTTTCGTACTTTAAGGAGTCAGTATTGAAGTAATATTTTGCTTTCGGCATGTCTTATTTCCTAAATTTGCCTGTTCTTACAAAAATAGAATAATTCTAATAGAATGAGCATTCTTACTTCAGCACAAATTCGTCAGGGCTTCCTCGATTACTTTAAATCAAAAGGCCATACTATCGTTCAGTCGGCTCCAATTGTCGTGAAAAACGACCCGACTCTCATGTTTACTAATGCTGGGATGAACCAGTTTAAGGATATTATCCTTGGAAATGTTACACCTTTTGCAACGCGTGTGGCCAATACGCAGAAATGTTTGCGTGTATCGGGGAAACATAATGATCTTGAGGAAGTTGGAGTGGATACTTACCACCATACCATGTTCGAAATGCTCGGAAATTGGTCGTTTGGTGATTATTTTAAAGAGGAGGCGATCGAGTGGGCGTGGGATTTACTTACTAACGTTTATAAGTTACCGAAAGATCGTTTGTATGTGACTGTTTTTGAGGGAGATGCTAAAGAGAATTTAGCGTTCGATCAGGATGCTTACGATTTTTGGAAGAAGTGGATCGCTGAGGATCGTATCCTTCGCGGTAATAAAAAGGATAATTTCTGGGAGATGGGCGAGCAGGGACCTTGCGGACCTTGTTCCGAAATTCATATCGATTTACGTTCCGATGCCGAACGCCAAAAAGTTGATGGGAAAGATCTAGTTAATATGTCGGACCCACAGGTGATTGAAATATGGAATAATGTCTTTATGGAGTTTAACCGTAAAGCTGATGGCTCTCTTGAACCTCTTCCTGCTCGTCACGTGGATACCGGTATGGGCTTCGAACGTCTTTGTATGGCTATGCAAGGCAAAGTGTCGAATTATGATACCGATGTTTTTACGCCAACTATTAATTTTATTGAGAAAGCTTCAGGAATCGCTTACGGTAAAAATGAAAAAACGGATATCGCTATGAGAGTAATCTCTGATCATATTCGTGCTATTTCTTTTGCAGTTGCCGACGGACAATTGCCTTCTAATAATAAGGCAGGTTATGTGATTCGTCGTATCCTGCGTCGTGCCGTTCGTTATGCTTTTACTTTCTTGAATATCAAAGAACCTTTCTTGTATAAATTGGTTGATATTATTTCAGCTCAATTTAAAGATGTATTCCCTGAACTTAATGCTCAACATGATTTTGTTGCTCGTGTTATTCAAGAGGAGGAATTGTCGTTCTTGAGAACGCTCGATATGGGGATTAAAAAGTTTGAAGCTTATTTAGCTGATTTAATCGCCGGCGATTTCGCATTTGAATTGTATGATACTTTCGGATTTCCAATCGACTTAACGCAGCTTATGGCGCGCGAGAATAATAAGTCGGTCGATATGGAAGGCTTTGATAAGTGTATGGCTCAACAAAAAGATCGTTCGCGTAAAGCAACTGCTATGAGTACCGACGATTGGACTATGGTGAGTGATGATGAATCAGTTGATTTTATCGGTTATGATGCTTTCGAGTGTGATGCAGAAATTGTGAAGTATCGCAAGATTAAAAAGGGTAATAAAGAACAATATCAAATTGTTTTGAATCGCACTCCTTTTTATGCGGAGAGCGGTGGACAAGTTGGCGATTCAGGAGTAATTGAGGCTAACGATAAGGCTATCCGAATTACTGATACGCAAAAAGAAAATAATTTGATTGTGCATTATGCCGATGCTTTGCCGGATGATGTTAATGCTGTTTTCAATGCTCGCATTGATATTGGACGAAGATCAAATATTACGAAGAATCATAGCGCAACTCACCTTTTGCATGCAGCATTGAAGCAAGTTTTAGGAAATCACGTGGCTCAAAAAGGATCGCTCGTAAATCCTGATCAAACACGTTTCGATTTCTCGCATTTTGCTAAGGTGACCGACGAAGAGTTAATGCAGATCGAACAAATCGTGAATCAAAAAGTTCGTGAAAATATTGTATTGAATGAACAACGTAATGTGCCGATTAAACAAGCAATGGAGTCAGGTGCAACAGCTTTGTTCGGTGAAAAATATGGCGACTTCGTGCGAATCATTACATTCGATAGAAATTATTCTGTTGAATTGTGCGGAGGTACTCACGTGAAAGCTACAGGAGAAATTGGATATTTTAAATTGATTGCTGAAAGTGCTGTTGCCGCCGGCGTTCGTCGTATCGAAGCAATAACTGCTGATAATGCGGAGAATTATTTACGTGATCAAATTGATACATTACGTAAAGTGAAAGAGTTGTTGAATAATCCGAAAGATGTTGTTAAAGGACTTGAAACAGCTCTAGAAGAAACGGCGAAACTGCGTAAGCAGCTTGATGCCGTTATGCACGAAAAAGCTCAGCAAATCAAGAATGAATTACTGACTAAAGTTAAAGCTGTAAATGGTGTTAACTTAATCGTTGAGCAAGTGGATCTTCCAGGTGATTCTGTAAAAAATATTTCTTTCGAATTAAAGAATCAAATCGATAATTTAGTTTGTTTGATAGGGTCTAACGTTGATGGCAAGCCGTCGTTGTCGTTGATCATAGCAGAAAATTTAGTAGCAGAAAAATCGCTGAACGCAACAAATATTATTCGCGACCTTGCTAAAGAAATTCAAGGTGGAGGCGGCGGACAACCTTTCTATGCTACTGCCGGAGGGAAAAATCCTGAAGGATTGAAAGCTGCAATGGAAAAGGCAAAAACAATTGTATAGAAAAATTGTTTTTGTAAAGCATAAAAAACTAAAACGCATAAGGGCTTCTCATTCGAGAGGCCTTTTTTGTTGATTCTTCTTTCATTTTAAATTCACAAACTTTATATTCGTAAAAAATATAGAACATACAATGACTAAAAAACATCCTTCAGGGCTACCTTTTTTATTTCTATCTGAAATGTGGGAGCGTTTTGGTTACTATTTAATGATCGGAATTTTTACACTTTATCTCAAAGATGTAAAAGAGGGTTTTGCAATGACAGAAGCCGAAGCATCTGACCTCTATGGAACATTTATTGCGTTGGTGTTTCTTACTCCTTTCTTAGGCGGATTAATTGCCGATCGCTATTGGGGTTATACAAAATCAATTGTTGTTGGTGGCGTAATGATGGGCTTTGGATATTGCTTAATGGGCATTCATAGTTTAACGACTTTATATGCAGGGATGTCGCTTGTGATTTTTGGAAACGGATTTTTTAAACCTAATATCTCAACGTTACTTGGAAATATTTATTCAACTGATCAGTATAAAGAGAAGAAAGATGAAGGCTATAATATTTTCTACATGGGAATTAATATTGGTGCTTTTATCTGTAATTTTTTAGGCGCTGCTTTGCAAATTATGTTAGGGTGGGGATGGGCTTTTATGGCTGCCGGTATCGGTATGTTTATCGGACTAATAGTGTTTTTGTCCGGTAAAAAACATTACCAAGGGTTTGATGTAAAGAAAGGTGTGCAGCCAGGCGATATGCCTATGCTAAAAATTGTGGGATTAGTATTGGTTCCTGCGGTTGTCTTCGGAGTGATTGGTTGGATGATTCCCGATAATGTTTTCGGTAGTGATAGTACAGATGCATTTATTTTGAGCTGTATTCCCGTAATTTATTTTTATGGAAATTTATATTTTACTGCTAAGAAGGAAGAGAAAGGTCCAATTGCAGCTATGTTGGCGATTTTCGCAGTAGTAATACTTTTTTGGGCTGTGTTTAAGCAAAACGGATCTGCACTTAATACTTGGGCCGATCGCTATACAGATCGTTCTGTTCATGGAACAACAGGTGAAGTTTTCGATGCACTTAAGCAATCAAAGAAAATTACTTATAGTAAAGACACTGTACCTTTGTACGATGCTGCTTTTCGTTTACAGAAAGAAGGTTCAGTTGTGAAAGAAGAAGTGAATTATCCTGTTTATTTCCGTAATGAACATCCTGATCAACTCCCTAAAGAAGGAGAAAGTATTAATGTGTGGTCTACGAATTTAAGTCAGTCGATTAATCCTGGATGGGTTATCTTATTAACGCCGCTAGTGGTAGCTTTTTTCACTTGGTTAAGAGGGAGAAAGAAAGAACCATCAACGCCTGCTAAAATTGCTTACGGATTATTTGTTTCTGCGCTTTCGGCATTAGTAATGGTTGCTGCAGCAAAAGCCGGGCATAATGGTGCCGAAAAAGTTAGTGTTTGGTGGCTCTTCGCAACGTATGGAGTTGTAACTATTGGCGAGTTGTTTTTAAGTCCGATGGGATTAAGTTTAGTCTCGAAATTAAGTCCGCCGCGTATCACCGCACTCATGATGGGAGGATGGTTTCTAAGTACATCAATCGGAAATAAACTAAGTGGAGTTTTAGCGAGTATGTGGGATAAATACGAAGACAAGTCGCAATTCTTCCTCTTCAACTGTTTTTTATTGCTAGTAGCAACAGCAATTGCCTTCTCAATGCTTCGATGGCTGAATAGAATCTTTAGCCAAAATACGTAGCGTTACAATCAGTAATTGATTCTCGTTAATGATAGTTCAAAAGGAGACATATTTTATTCTATATGTTCTATTCTAAAGTAGCGTTATGCGCTGTAAAGATTAGTTGCAAGTTTCTATGGAACAGCTTCGGCATTTCAAATAGCTCAAGACTGAATTAATTTAAATATTTTAAGGCATTAGTAAAATATAAAAGTATTTTATTACTTTTATTGGAAATTAACTGCCATGAAACCTCTTTTTATTTTTCTATCCCTCTGTATTGGTATTATTTCTAACGCATTCTCACAAGAAATCGAATGGCAGAATACGATTGGAGGGAGCTCGTATGATTATTTGTATTCTTGTCTGCAAGTTTCAGATGGAGGATATATTTTAAGTGGGCAATCTAGTTCGAACATCTCGGGTGATAAAACAGAAAATAGTTATGGTGGCAGCGACTATTGGGTCGTAAAAATTGATTCGGCAGGAAATATTCAATGGCAGAATACGATAGGAGGAGGCAATGCTGATAATTTAAAGTTAATTCGTTCTACACCAGATGGTGGATATGTTTTGGGTGGAGAATCTTTTTCTAATATTTCTGGTGATAAAAATGAAAATAATTTGGGTGGAGATGATTTTTGGATCGTGAAAATAGATTCGTCAGGAAATATTCAGTGGCAGAATACTATTGGTGGAAATTCATATGAAGGGTTTGCTTCCATTAGTACGACGAACGACGGAGGATTTATTTTGGGAGGATATTCAATATCAGACATATCTGGAGATAAAACAGAGAATAGTTATGGTGGTTACGACTATTGGGTCTTGAAAATTGATTCGGCAGGAAATATTCAATGGCAAAATACAATTGGCGGAAATGCCGATGATTTTTTGCATACAATTGAAAGGACTGATGATGGAGGATTTATCTTGGGAGGGAGTTCCAATTCTAATATTTCGGCTGATAAAACAGAAAACAGTTTTGGAAATAGTGATTATTGGGTTGTGAAAATTGATAATGTTGGAAATATTCAATGGCAAAATACGATTGGAGGGAATTCGTATGATGAGTTAAGGGTAATTAAACAAACAAATGATAGGGGCTATATCTTAGGTGGATATTCTATGTCAGATATTTCAGGTGATAAAACCGAGGGTTGTTTTGGATTTGCAGACTATTGGATAGTTAAGATTGATTCAATAGGCAATATTCAATGGCAAAAAACATTTGGAGGAGAGGAGGAGGATGATTTGTATTCAATCATGCAGACTGGTGATGGGGGCTATATTTTAGGAGGGGATTCAAATTCTAGTATTTCGGGAAATAAAACGGAAAAATCAATTGGCAATACTGATATGTGGGTAGTTAAAACGGATTCATTAGGGGGTATACAATGGCAAAATACAATTGGCGGTAGCGATTTTCAATCATTGTTTACTATAGCCAACACTTCTGATGAAAGTTGTCTCTTGGGTGGTTCTTCAATATCAAATATTTCAGTTGACAAAGATGAAAATTGTATTGGAATGTACGATTATTGGGTTGTAAAACTCACTAATAAATACAATAGAATTGCTGGACATCTTTTTGCTGATTTTAACAGTAATGCAATTCAAGATACACTAGAACCATCTCTGCCAAATAAAATGGTAATAGAGCAAAATTCTGGTAGAATTACATTTAGCGATCAAAACGGGAAATATTCTTTAGCTGTATTAGATAGCGGTAGTTTTCTTACATATCCAACACCGCTTAATTTATATAGCTCTTCTCCCGCAACTCACACTACTTATTTTTCAGGAATACACCAATTAGACTCTCTAAATGATTTTGCATTTCAACCTCAAGGTGCATACGATGAAGTTGCTGTTACGATTACTCCTTTATCTGGTTTTCGAAGTGGATTCAATGCCGGATTCATGATAAATTATAATAACGTAGGGACTACTACAGTTATTCCTTCAATCGTGTTTAATCCTGATAATAATATTTTGTATCAATCCGCAAGTGTAACGCCTAATCAAATCACAACTGATTCAGTAGTTTGGGTTTTGCCTTCTATTTCGCCATTTCAAACAGGAAGTATTATTGTAAATGTAAAAGTGGATTTAGGTTTGGCTATTGGTTCTCCATTAACTTCAAGTGTACATATAGATCCTTATAATTCTGATGTCAACCAAAGTAATAATAATTCAAATTGGGAAGTGTTTACTAGTGGTTCTTTAGATCCTAATGACATTCTCGTAAGTGATAATACACTCACTACTTCTCAGTTAAACTCTTCCCCTTGGCTCGACTACATTGTTCGCTTCCAAAACACCGGTAACGACACAGCTTTTACTGTGAAAATTCTTAATCCAATTGATACCAATAGACTAATTATTTCTTCAATCGAATTTGTAAATTCTTCGCATCCTGTAAATCTTAACTGGATCAACTCCCAACGTAATATGGAGTTTAAGTTCGATAATATTTTATTGCCTGATAGTAATGTGAATGAGCCACTCTCTCACGGATTTGTTCACTACCGAATAAAGCCAAAGCCGAATTTAGTAGTTGGCGATACGATTAAGAATTTTGCCGCCATTTATTTCGATTTTAATGAACCTGTAATTACTAATACAGCACAAACTGTTATTGTAAGTCCAACAGGATTGTCATCACTTTCTTCCCTTGAAAAATTAGCTGTCTACCCGAATCCCGCACAAAGTAAAATCAATATCAACGGCATCAAATTAGATAATGGTAAAGCCCAGTTACGCCTCTTCGATCTCTACGGAAAATTAATTTTCGAAAAAAATATTACCACTTCAACCCCTGAAGTCGATGTTAAATATCTTCCTGCAGGAATGTATCTCCTTCAATCAGGCAATCAACGCGCAACGTTTGTGAAACAGTAGAAGTGAATTCAATCAACGTTAAAAATTATTGCAATAAAAAAATCCGATGTCGTAAACATCGGATTTTTTTATTTCTTTCAATTAGTATTATAAAAACCTCTCAGACGAGGCCTGGTAAAATTTTAAAACCGGATGCCAACTAAACGTTGAGATGAGAATTTTAAAACTTCAACAAAACGAAGTACGAGAGGTTACTTCAATAAAAAAAAGGACAATAAAAAACCTCTCAGACGAGGCCTGGTAAAATTTTAAAACCGGATGCCAACTAAACGTTGAGATG
>Ga0255344_1005847_pt1 | contig 11444 bp, 8 predicted proteins | sample wastewater_treat_5_FD_192414 | JGI IMG/M metagenome (GOLD analysis project Ga0255344, IMG submission 192414) | Wastewater microbial communities from Lulu Island WWTP, Vancouver, Canada - plant18 | ecosystem: Engineered > WWTP > Wastewater > Unclassified | place: Canada: Vancouver, British...
AAAAAAATAAATAAAAAAAAAAAAAAAAAAAAAAAAAAAAAAATATAATAATGTAAATTATATTTTGTATAAATTATGAATTGCCTGATTAAAGGGTTATCTTGATAGGGTAAATTAAATGAAACGCCTTCATATTCATAATACATTTAATAGAATTAAACTATTTCTTAAATTATCAAAAAATTTCGTGCATCATACACTAAAATGTAAAAGATAAGCTAATTAAGCTTTTGGGTTCATACCCCAAATATAAAGGTATAATCCTTTTCTTTTTAATTTTTAATCCTTCAAAACTTTTATTTTTAATTTGTTTAATTTTAGGAATAATAATATCTATCTCTTCAACTTCATTATTGGGAGTATGAATAGGATTGGAGATTAATTTATTATCATTTATTCCCTTAATGATTAATACTAATAATCTTCTTTCTACAGAAGCTTCTTTAAAATATTTTTTAAATCAAGTTTTAGCCTCATTAGTTATATTATTTTTAATAATTTTTATAATAAATAATTATATTTTTATTTTTTTTAATAGAATTTATAGGCCAATAATAAATTTAATTATTTGTACAATATTAATAAAATTAGGAGCTGCCCCTTTCCATTTTTGGCTACCTCAAGTAATAGATAAAATTAGATGAAGAAATAATATAATTTTAATGACTATTCAAAAAATTGCACCAATAATTATTTTATCTTATATAATTAATTCAAGATTTTTACTTTTTATTATTGTTTTAAACATAATTATTAGAATAATTAGTGGTTTTAATCAAACTTCTTTACGAAAAATCTTAGCTTTTTCATCAATTAATCATATAGGATGAATATTTATAGGATTAATTTTTAATGATACTTTATGATTAAATTATTTTATTTTTTATTGTTTATTTTCTATTGCAATTGTAATAGTCTTTAAAAGATTTAATCTATCTTATATTAAACAAACTTTTTCATTAAAAATTAATTATTTACAAAAAATATTAATTTTTTGTTCTTTTTTATCTCTTGGTGGACTACCTCCATTTTTAGGATTTTTCCCTAAGTGAATAATTATTCAATATTTATCTACTTTTAATGTACCAATCTTATGTTTAATAGTAATATGCTCTTTAGTGATTTTATTCTTTTATTTACGAATTTGTTACTCAGCTTTTATAATCTATAATGATTTTAATATTTGAAAAATTTCATTAAATAAAATAAATAAAATAACTTTATTTAGATTATTTTTTATGCTTTTTGGCTTATTTATTATTTCTTTTATATTTATGGTCCTTTAAGATTTTAAGTTAATCAAACTAATAGCCTTCAAAGCTATAAATATAAATTTTATTTTTTAAATCTTAGTTTTAGTAATTAATTACTCCTTTAAATTTGCAATTTAATATCATTGTTGAATATAAAACTTGATTAAAGAATAAAATATTCATAAATAAATTTACAATTTATCGCCTATCTTCAGCCATTTAATCTTTAATTGCGACAATGACTATTTTCAACAAATCATAAAGACATTGGTACCTTATATTTTATTTTTGGTAGATGAGCAAGAATAGTTGGGACTTCCCTTAGAATAATTATTCGAGCTGAATTAGGTCATCCAGGTTCATTAATTGGTAATGACCAAATTTATAATACAATTGTTACAGCACATGCTTTTGTTATAATTTTTTTCATAGTTATACCTATTATAATTGGTGGATTTGGAAACTGACTTGTTCCTTTAATATTAGGAGCACCAGATATAGCTTTTCCTCGAATAAATAATATAAGATTTTGACTTCTTCCTCCTTCTCTATTATTATTATTAAATAGATCAATAGTTGATACAGGAGCAGGAACAGGATGAACAGTATATCCTCCTCTTTCTAGATTAATTTCTCATGGTGGACCTTCAGTTGATTTAGCTATTTTTTCTCTTCATTTAGCTGGGATTTCTTCCATTTTAGGAGCAGTAAATTTTATTACTACAATTATTAATATACGATCAATTGGAATTACATTTGAACGAATACCTTTATTTGTCTGATCAGTATTAATTACTGCAGTTTTATTATTACTTTCATTACCTGTATTAGCGGGAGCTATTACTATACTATTAACAGATCGAAATTTAAATACTTCATTCTTTGACCCTGCAGGTGGAGGAGACCCTATTCTTTATCAACATCTATTCTGATTTTTTGGTCATCCAGAAGTATATATTTTAATTTTACCAGGATTTGGTATAATTTCTCATATTATTAGACAAGAAAGAGGAAAGAAGGAAACATTTGGCTCTTTAGGAATAATTTATGCTATGTTAGCTATTGGCCTATTAGGATTTATTGTTTGAGCTCATCATATGTTTACAGTTGGTATAGACGTTGATACACGAGCCTACTTTACATCTGCTACTATAATTATTGCTATTCCTACAGGGATTAAAATTTTTAGATGATTAGCTACATTACATGGTTGTCAATTAAATTATTCTCCTTCCCTTTTATGATCTTTAGGCTTTGTATTCTTATTTACTGTAGGAGGATTAACTGGAGTTGTATTAGCTAATTCTTCTATTGATATTATTTTACATGATACTTATTATGTAGTTGCTCATTTTCATTATGTTTTATCAATAGGAGCTGTATTTGCAATTATAGCAGGATTTATTAACTGATATCCTTTATTTACAGGATTAAATATAAATTCTTTAATATTAAAGGTACAATTTTTCATAATATTCTTAGGAGTTAATATTACTTTCTTCCCTCAACATTTCTTAGGATTAGCAGGAATACCTCGACGTTACTCTGATTATCCAGATTCTTATACTTCTTGAAATATTGTTTCATCAATAGGATCAACTTTATCTTTTATTAGAATTATCTTTTTTATTATAATTATTTGAGAAAGAATAATTTCTAATAAGGTTAATATTTTTTCTAACCATTTAAATTCTTCTATTGAATGATTACAAAATTTACCTCCAGCAGAACATAGATATAACGAAATTCCTTTATTAAGAAATTTCTAATATGGCAGATTAGTGCAATGAATTTAAGCTTCATATATAAAGATATTTCTTTTATTAGAAACAAATGGCAACATGATCTAACTTAAATCTTCAAGATAGAGCTTCTCCTTTAATAGAGCAATTAATTTTTTTTCATGATCACACATTATTAATTTTAGTAATAGTAACTGTTATAGTAGCTTATATTATAACAATATTATTTTTTAATAATTATATTAATCGATTTTTACTTCATGGACAAATAATTGAAATTATTTGAACTATTTTACCAGCAATTATTTTAATATTTATTGCTCTTCCTTCTATTCGAATTTTATATTTATTAGATGAAGTAAATAATCCTTCAATTACTTTAAAGGCTATTGGTCATCAATGATATTGAAAATATGAATATTCTGATTTTAATAATATTGAATTTGATTCTTATATAATTAGAACAAATGAATTAAATGACTATAATTTTCGACTTTTAGAAGTAGATAATCGAGTTGTTTTACCAATAAATTCTCAAATTCGAATTATTGTTACTGCAGCAGATGTTATTCACTCATGAACTGTCCCAGCTTTAGGAGTAAAGGTTGATGGAACTCCTGGACGACTAAATCAATCTAATTTTTATATTAATCGACCTGGACTATATTTTGGCCAATGTTCAGAAATTTGCGGGGCAAATCATAGATTTATACCTATTATTATTGAAAGAATTTCTACTGAATATTTTATTAAATGAATTTTATCTAATAGAAATAACTAATTCATTAGATGACTGAAAGCAAGTACTGGTCTCTTAAACCATTTTATAGTAAATTAGCAATTACTTCTAATGAAAAAATTAGTTAAAACATAACATTAGTTTGTCATACTAAAATTATTAATCTTTAATATTTTTTAATCCCACAAATATCACCAATTTTATGATTATGATTATTTATTATTTTTACTATTGTATTTATTCTTTTCAATGTTATAACTTATTTTAATTTTTTATACAAATTTAATAAGTCAAATAATATTGAAGAAAATAATTCTAATAAAACTAACCAATTAACTTGAAAGTGATAACAAATTTATTCTCTGTTTTTGATCCTTCGACAACTATTTTTAATTTATCATTAAACTGAATTAGTATTATTCTTGGATTATTTTTTATACCATATATATACTGATTGATACCTTCACGATATAATATTATATGAAACAAATTATTTAATTATATACATATTGAATTAAAAATTTTATTAAATAGAGGTAAAAATACTTTTATTTTTGTTTCTTTATTTATTTTTATTCTTTTTAATAATTTTCTTGGATTATTTTCTTATATTTTTACAAGAACTAGACACTTAACTTTAACATTAACTTTATCTATTCCTCTATGATTAAGATTTATATTATATGGATGAATTAATAAAACTAACCATATATTTAGACATCTTGTTCCTTTGGGAACTCCTGGGGTTTTAATGCCTTTTATAGTATGTATTGAAACAATTAGAAACGTCATTCGACCTGGAACTTTAGCAATTCGATTAACAGCAAATATAATTGCTGGACATTTATTATTAACTTTATTAAGAAATAATGGTCCTGCTTTACCAACTATTTTTGTTTCAATTTTACTAATTGTTCAAATTGCTTTATTAGTTCTTGAATCAGCAGTAGCTATTATTCAATCATATGTTTTTACAGTTTTAATAACTCTTTATTCTAGAGAAGTTTAATTAATGATAAAAAGAAATCATTCCTTTCACTTAGTTGATTATAGCCCATGACCATTAACAATATCATTAGGCCTTTTAACACTTACTTCAGGAATTGTAAAATGATTCCACCTTTATAATATAAACTTATTTTTTCTTGGAATTTTTATTATTTGCTTAACTGCTTATCAATGATGACGAGATATTTCTCGAGAAAGAACATTTCAAGGATTACATACTCTTTCTGTAATTACTGGAATACGATGAGGAATAATTTTATTTATTACTTCAGAAATTTTTTTCTTTATTTCATTTTTTTGAGCATTTTTTCACAGAAGTCTTACTCCTACTATTGAATTAGGAAATATATGACCTCCTTTAGGAATTATTTCCTTTAATCCTATACAAATTCCTCTTTTAAATACTGCTATTCTTTTAGCTTCAGGAGTTACAATTACCTGAGCCCATCATAGAATTATAGAAAATAATCACACTCAAAGAACCCAAGGATTATTATTAACAATTATTTTAGGGGTATATTTTTCTATTCTTCAAGCATATGAATATATTGAAGCTCCATTTACTATTGCCGATAATATTTATGGATCAACATTTTATATAGCAACTGGATTTCATGGAATTCATGTATTAATTGGTTCTTCTTTTCTTTTAGTATGTTTAATTCGACATATTAATTTTCATTTCTCAAGAACTCATCATTTTGGATTTGAAGCTGCTGCCTGATATTGACATTTTGTAGATATTGTATGATTATTTTTATACATTGTTGTTTATTGATGAGGAAATTAATTTATTAATTATTTATATAATATAAAAAGTATATATGACTTCCAATCATAAAGTCTAATAATTTAGTATAAATAATTTTTTCTTTAAGTTTTATTTTTTTATTTATTATTATTCTTTGTATAATTCTTTTAGTTTTATCCTTTCTAATTTCTAAAAAAACAAGATTTGATCGAGAAAAAGCATCTCCCTTCGAATGTGGATTTGACCCTAAAAGATCTTCTCGTTTACCTTTTTCTCTTCAATTCTTTTTAATTTCAATTATTTTTTTAATTTTTGATGTAGAAATTGCTTTAATTCTTCCTATAATTTTAACAATAAAGGCCTCAAATTTATTATATTGATCTTCAACAAGATTTATTTTTTTATTAATTTTATTAATTGGCTTATTTCATGAATGAAATCAAGGAGCATTAAACTGAGCAACTTAGGGTTATAGTTAATTATAACATTTGATTTGCATTCAAAAAGTACTGTATTCAGTTTACCTTTTAATAGAAACAAAATTTGTAATTAGTTTCGACCTAATCTTTGGCATCACTTGCCCTATTTTAATTGAAACCAAAAAGAGGTATATCATTGTTAATGATAAAATTGAATATATAATTCCAATTAAAGAGAAATGAGATTCAAGAAAAAGCTTCTAACTTTTGCCTTTAATGGTGTAACTCCATTTATTTCTCTATTTATATAGTTTAAATAAAACATTACATTTTCATTGTAAAAATATAATAATTTTATTATAAATATTTAAAGATTATAACAATCACCCTTACATCTTCAATGTAATGCTCTTTTTAAGCTATTTAAATAAATTATAAAAATAAATAAAATTATAAATCAAATAAAAAATAATAAAAAATAAATTTTAAAATAATTATTATTTAAGACATTAAAAATAATTGAAGAAATTTTTATTCTTTCATAAATTTTTTGACCTCCAAAAAATTCCTTTCATCCTCTATCTAATCTTTTTTTAATTGTTATTCTATAATTTAAAGGAAAAAAAGAAATTCCACAAGTAAAAATTAAAGGCATAAATCATATATCCCCTAAAAATCTTCTTAATAAATTATAATTTTTAATTTTATTATTAAAATATAAAGAAACATTTGAAATCATATAACCAATAATTCCCCCCAAAATACAAGTAAATAAAATTAATAACTTTATTATTATAGGTATACAAATTATTATAGGATTTGGAAAAATTAATCATCTTAATATTCTACCCCCTAATAATCTTATTAATATTAATCCTCTCATACTTTTCAATATTAAATATCCTTCATCATTTATAATATGTATTCTAAAAAAATTAAAATCTCCTCTAAGACTATAATATATTAATCGAAAAGAATAACAAACTGTTAAACCTGTTGAAACAAAATATAATAAAAAACTAAAAATATTAATATTTGATAATAAAACAATTTCTAAAATTAAATCCTTTGAATAAAACCCTGCTAAAAAAGGCATTCCACATAAAGCTAAATTAGCAATATTAAAATAAGTAATTGTAACAGGCATATAATTTACTAAAGATCCTATTACTCGAATATCTTGAAAATTTTTTATTCTATGAATAATTACCCCCGCACACATAAATAATAAAGCCTTAAATAAAGCGTGTGTTAATAAATGAAAAAAAGCAATCTTAACAAATCCTATAGATAAAATTCTTATTATCAATCCTAACTGTCTTAATGTTGACAAAGCAATAATTTTTTTTAAATCAAACTCAAAATTTGCCCCTATTCCTGATATAAATATTGTTAACCCAGCGATTAATAATAAATATTGACTTAAAATTCTTTCTGTAAAAAAAATATTAAATCGAATTAATAAATAAACCCCGGCTGTAACTAAAGTTGACGAATGAACTAAAGCAGAAACTGGAGTAGGTGCAGCTATTGCTGCTGGTAATCATGAAGAAAAAGGAATTTGAGCTCTTTTAGTTATAGCAGCTAAAATTACTAATCCCCCAATTATTAATATTTCAAAATCTTCATCAATAAAATTTAAATAAAACATAAAATTTCATCTTCCATAATTTAATATTCAAGCAATACATATTAATAAAGCAACATCACCAACTCGATTTGATAAAAAAGTCAATATCCCCGCATTATAAGACTTTACATTTTGAAAATAAATTACTAAGCAATAGGAAATTAATCCTAATCCATCTCAACCTAAAAGAATAGAAATTAAATTAGGACTAATAATTATAAAGGCTATTGAAATTACAAAAGCTAAAATTAAAAAAATAAAACGATTTATATTATAATCACTTGATATATATTCCTTTCTGTAAAAAATTACTAAACAAGAAATAAAAAATACAAAAGATATAAATAAACATCTTATTCAATCAAATAATAATAATATAATAATAGATGTTGAATTTAAATTAATAATATTATATTCAACTATTAGAGTAAAATTATTAAATAAAAAAAATAAACCTAATGAAAAAAATATTATTCTAAAAAAAAATAATACAATAAATAAAATATTATTTAAACTTATATATTTAATGATCTAAAATGAAAATCTCATATTTTTGACACCACAAATCAACGTTTTAATTAAACTATTTAAATATAAATAAAAAAAAGAATCTCTTTTAATAATTAAAAATAATAAAGGAAATCAATGTAAAAATAATATTAAATATTCTCGAATTCTACCTGTAACTACTCCATATAAACTTCTATAGTATTTCCCATGTTGACTATAAGAAAATAAATAAATTGTATATCCAGCTCTAAAAAAAGATAATAATATTAATACAATAATAGAATAAGTTGATCATCCAATAATTCTATTAAATAATCTAATTTCTCTTAATAAATTAATTGAAGGAGGAGCAGCCATATTACAAGCTCTTAATAAAAATCATCATAAAGCCATTCTTGGTATAAAATTTATCATCCCCTTATTAATAATTATTCTTCGACTTCCTACTCGTTCATAAACAATATTTGCTAAACAAAATAAACCAGAAGAACATAAGCCATGAGAAATTATTAATAAATAAGAACCTCTTATTCCTCAAAAAGATATTGTTATAATACCCCCAATTACAATTCTCATATGAGCTACAGAAGAATAAGCAATTAAAGACTTTATATCCGTCTGATAAAAACATATTAATCTAATTAACATTCCCCCAAACAATCTAATTGAAACTCATAATAAATTTATTTTTAATCCTATTATTTGAATTATTCTAAAAACTCGAATTAATCCATAGCCTCCTAACTTTAATAAAACCCCAGCTAAAATTATTGACCCAGAAATTGGAGCTTCTACATGAGCCTTTGGTAACCATAAATGTACCATAAATATAGGCATTTTAACTAAAAATGCAAATACTAAACCTAAATATAAATATAAATAATTTATTCTTAAATTATTAAATATTATATAAAATAATCTATTATTAGTTATATAAATATATAAAATACAAATTAATAAAGGTAAAGAACCAAATAAAGTATAAAATAATAAATAAAATCCAGCTTGAAGTCGTTCTGGCTGATATCCTCATCCTAAAATTAAAAATAAAGTTGGAATTAAACTAATTTCAAAAAATAAATAAAATATAAAAAAATTTAAAGTTCTAAATGTTAAAACTAAAGCTAATAATAAAAATAAAATTAAAAAAGTAAATACTGTCAAAAAATTATTATTTGATAAAATTTTTTCTCTAGCCATATATATTAAAGCAATAATTCAAATTCTTAATAAAATTAAACCATAAGATAATAAATCTATTCCAAAACTATATCTTAAATTAATAAAAAAATAATTTGAATAATTTATTAATATAAATAAAAATCTTATTAAAAATAATCTATTTTGAATTAATCAATAATTAACTTTATTAAAAACTAAAATAAACAAAAATATAATAAAAAAAATAAATTTTATCATTATAAAATATTAAATGATTGAAAATAATCATTTCCATGAGTTCGTACTAAAGAAACTAAAATTGATAGCCCTAAAGCTCCCTCACAAACTCTAAATACTAAAAAAATTATTGAAAAATAACTTTCAAATATAAATAAATTAAAAAAAAATATTATTGAAATAAATAATCTTAATACTATAAATTCTAAACTTAATAATATTGATAATAAATGTTTTTGATTAGAAATAAATACTAATATTCCTAAAAAAAATAATAAATAAGGAATAATTAAATTAAAATTTATCATTAATTAGTTTTAATAGTTTAATAAAAACATTGATTTTGTAATTCAAAAATAAAAACTATTTTTTTTAAAACTTCAGAAAAAAAGAACTTCTTTTTCATTAATCTCCAAAATTAATATTTTAAATAAACTATTTTCTGATATTATATATTTAATTTTTTCTTTTATTTCTCTTTTAATTAGAATTACTTTTATAATAATAAAACATCCTTTAGCTATAGGAATAGTTTTAATTGCACAAAGACTCGTAGTTTCAATAATTATTGGATTAATTTCTAAAACTTTTTGATTTTCATATATTTTATTTCTAGTCTTTTTAGGAGGAATTTTAATTTTATTTATTTATATTACTTCTCTTGCTTCTAATGAATTATTTTTCTTCTCATTAAAATATTTTTTTTTAATAATTATAATAACAATAATTGTATCATTATTAATATTTTTTATTGATAAAAATTTTATTTATTATTATTTAGAAAATTTAGAAATAAAATCTATTAATAATTTATATATTTATATTAATGAAAATGTATTAATACTAAAAAAAATATATAATTTTCCAATTAATCTTATTACAATTTTATTAATCAATTATTTATTTTTAACTTTAATTGTTTCTGTAAAAATTACAAACTTATATAAGGGACCTCTTCGTTCTAACTTAATATAACTAATGAAAAAACATTTAAAAAATAATCCTTTATTTAAAATTGTTAATAATTCTTTAATTGACCTTCCAACTCCTATCAATATTTCATATTGATGAAACTTTGGATCATTATTAGGGCTGTGTTTAATTATTCAAGTATTAACCGGCTTATTTTTAGCAATACATTATACTGCAGATATTCAATTAGCTTTTAATAGAGTAAATCATATTTGTCGAGACGTAAATTATGGATGACTATTACGAATACTTCATGCTAATGGAGCTTCTTTCTTCTTTATTTGTATTTTTTTACATATTGGACGAGGAATCTATTATAATTCTTATTTATATATTTATACATGAAATGTCGGAATTTTAATTTTATTTATAGTTATAGGAACTGCTTTTATAGGATATGTTTTACCTTGAGGTCAAATATCTTTTTGAGGAGCAACTGTTATTACTAATCTTGTATCAGCTATTCCTTATTTAGGAAATGATATTGTTCAATGATTATGAGGAGGCTTCGCTGTTGACAATGCAACTTTAACACGATTTTTTACATTCCATTTTGTAATACCTTTTATTGTTATAGCATTAACTATAATTCATCTTTTATTTCTTCACCAAACAGGATCAAATAACCCTTTAGGTATTAATAGAAATATAGATAAAATTAGATTTCATCCTTACTTATCAATCAAGGATATTATAGGATTTATTATAATAATTATATTTTTAGTAATATTATCACTATGAAATCCATATTTACTTGGAGATCCAGATAATTTTATTCCTGCTAATCCTATAGTAACACCTCCTCATATTCAACCTGAGTGATATTTTTTATTTGCTTATGCTATTCTTCGTTCTATTCCTAATAAATTAGGTGGAGTAATTGCATTAGTTATATCAATTGTAATTTTATTTATTATACCAATTGTTCATATAAGAAAGTTTCAAGGATTACAATTTTATCCAATTAATCAAATTATATTTTGATTTTATGTAACAATTCTTTGTTTATTAACATGAGCAGG
>Ga0255344_1005852_pt1 | contig 11438 bp, 9 predicted proteins | sample wastewater_treat_5_FD_192414 | JGI IMG/M metagenome (GOLD analysis project Ga0255344, IMG submission 192414) | Wastewater microbial communities from Lulu Island WWTP, Vancouver, Canada - plant18 | ecosystem: Engineered > WWTP > Wastewater > Unclassified | place: Canada: Vancouver, British...
TTTTATTCTTATTCATATTACTCTCCCCTTATCTACTTTTTATAGCATTGAGAAAATTGCGTACATTAAGAATGCTAGTACTAAAACAAAGAATATTAACCAAATAATGTCTAAAGCAAAATTACGTTTTGCTTCTTTAACTTCTTCTTCAGTTAATTCACTTTCTTCGCCTTCTTTAGCTTTTAGTACAGCAAGTTCAATTTGTAATGCTTTGATTTCTTCTTCAAGTTTAGCAATTGCTGCATCTTGTTCTTTATCAGTAGCTTTGTCTTCTTTAACTTTTGCTTTAGCAGCTTTTAATTCATCATATTCTTTTTCTTTAGCTGCGATTAATGCAAGTAATCTAGCGATTTCTTTATCTTGTTCACCAATCTTTTTCTTGTTGCGATTGATTTCACGAGCATTTTTAGCTGCATCTTTTTCAAGCTTTTCTTTTTCAGCTGTTAATTCTGCAATCTTAGCTTCTAATGCTTCAACATCAACTTCTTCTTGTCCATATGGAAGTGGAATAGCCATTTCATATACTGAATCATCTTTTGGAACTTCGTAGTCTTCTTTAGTTTTACTATACTCAGATAAAATGTATTCAATTAAATCTTTCTTGTTTAATTGACTTCCACTTTGAATGTTGTGGTTTTTAGCCCATTCACGTAAATCTTTAGCAGTCATTTCTGCTAATGCATCTTCTGCTTCTTTTGTGTAGTATTTTTCAATTTTCATTTGACGTACACAGTAAGCAAGTAATTCATCTTTGTTTAGACGATCTGGAACTTTGATACCATACTTTTCAGCGATTTCAAATAATTCTTCTCTTGTACCAACGTTAAATAAAACGCCTCTAAATTCACTTACTGATAAGCCGTCACAGCAGTTTTTCTCATCATAAAATACTGCATCTAAAGAATTATTAAATTCTTCCATGTCTAGACGAGCATTGCCTACACGACGATAGTTATCTTCACTAGCAGCTACTAATTCTTCCATATCTGCTTTTTTAACTTTCTTCTCAGCCGCATATGCTAACATCTTCTCCACAAGTAAATTGTGGTATTTGTTATCAAGTTCTGCATCATCAAACGTACTTAAATATTTTTCTAATTGATGTTCTGATAATTTTGCGAACCACAACAACCTATAATTGTTTTGACCTCCGATACCGAAGCCACCTGATGTATTAGCTAATTGTTCCTCAACTTTTGGTGCCATAGCTTCGCGTAAAACATCTACACGTAAAGCCTTAGGTGCCTTAAGTTTAAATTTCTTAAAGAAATCAGCTAAATCTTTACCATTTAAAAATGACAATTTTTTTAATAATTCCTTCATATTTATACCTACCTTTTCGTATCTTTATTTTAATACACTTTTTATACTTTGTCAACCATTTATCCGTTTTTTTATAAAATATACGCTATATTTACAAAAATAAACGCAAATTTGAACTTGCCTCAATTAAAAACGCAAAACCTAAATTTTGCGTTTTTTTCCTATCTAAAGTATATTTAAATCTTTTAAAAGGGCATAACAAGGCATTTCATAGCTAGTTGTTTTCTTAGTTTCTTTTGAAAGTGTAATTTCCTTTAAACTTTCAGTTAGACTCCCCGAAAAAGAAAAACCAAAGATTGGATAATTCTTTTCACCATCAAAGTAATTTGCTAGTCTAACCTCACCGCCAATATAATCAGCATAAGGATCTACTTGAATTCCACTTAAAGAAATAATTTCAATATGTGGTTCTAACTTTAACTCTGCACTTGATTTCTTTCCTTTTTCTAACTTTTTAAATCGCATATTACCAGTAGGTTTTAGACCTAAGTATTGGGCATATTGGTTATTACCAAAATGACTAGCTAAAACTCCTTTATCTAAGACAACAGTTTTCTCTAATAAAACACCATCACCATCAAAACGATCAGCTTTTGATCCTGGCATTAAAGTTACAGTTAGTTTATCATAACCTCTCTTAGCATCTTGGATTACATCACCAACCTTTTTATCTGTAGCTTTACTAAAAACAGCTTGATAGCCATATAAACTAATTAAATTACCAACTAATTCATTTAAATCACTATCTCTTAAGATAACATTTTTCTTACCTTTAAAATCAATTTTCTTGGCGTTAAATCTTTTCTCTACATCACTTAAAGCTTCTTTAGCATCTTTTTGCATCTTCTCTTTATCTAAAGTAGGGTATTTATAATATTTATAAAGCTCTACTTTTTGATTTGATGGGTCTTCTTTCTTTGCACCATCATATGAAGGAATAGCTTCTATTTCAATAACAGAAGATATTTTCTTATAGTCAACACCATTAGAGTTTACTAATCTAATCGTAGCTTGTTTATAAAATACCTCTAAAGAATTAAATTTCTTATTTTCACTTGTTTCTTTAAAGAAAATATTAGCTACTTTATCAATTTCTTCTAAAGGTTTTTCTAATCCAAAACTATCTTTAAATGTCTTTCTTCCTACTCCTGCTACAAGTTCATAATATGGACTTACAGCAATCTTAGCTGATAAAATAGCTTCATCTACCTTTTTCGCAATTTGATTTACTGTCATAGTATAAGGTAAGTTAAATGATGCTGAACCTAACATTTGATTTTCACCTAATGGTAAATAAATTGTTACTTCGTATGTTAAGCTTTCAGTATTTCTTGTAGCTTCTAGCTTTTGCAAGCTATAGTATGCTTCATACTTTTCTTCATTAATTTCTCTAATCTTATATTTATCTACACCTTTAGATTTTAAGATTTTTTCTATGCGTTTAATCATCCTATTTTCACCTTAGCTTTCATATATGGTCCACCATCTGAAACTCTAACCCATTCTTTGTATCCTTTGCCACAAGATCCACCACTGTTAATCTTAAAGTCATCAGATACAGCTGAAATTGATTTAAGTAAGTCAATTACATAACCACTCATAATAATTGGCGATACAACTTTACCAGTTAGTTTACCATTTTTGATTTCTCTACCGATTGTAGCAGTACATTGAATTTGCCAATTTTTAGGATCTTCCATTCCGTTATTAGTAACATCAATTAAATAACCATATTCAATACTCTTAATCATATCTTTAAGTTTATCTTTACCTGGTTCAAAGAAAGTATTAGTCATTCTTGTATATGTTTTATGATCGTATGCTTGTCTTCTACCATTACCAGTAGGTTTAGTTCCTAGCATACTTGCAGCATTCACATCAGAAATACCTTGTTTTAAAATACCTTTATCAATTACTAAAGTATCACCTGCTAATACACCATCATCATCAAAGAAGTATGAAGCAATCGCAAAACAACTTGCAGCTCCATCTCTCATTGAAACAAGATTAGATGCAACAGGTTTATCAATATACTCTTTTCCTAAAGCACGATCCTTTACAAATTGATCCATTTCCACACCATGACCAAATGCTTCATGAGCAATTAATCCAGAAATTGAAGGAGCTGTGATGACATCATAAATACCTGGCTCAGGATTTTCAGCAACTAATAACTCTCTTGCAACACTAGCAGTTTCTTTAACCTTTTTAGGTAATTCTTTTAATACTTTACTCATTGAAATATCATCAACTGAATTATAAAACATTTGTGTTTTACCTTGATCAGCTGCAACACTATAAATGAATGCACTTGGGAAGAAATAGTATTGCTCTAAATCTTTGTTTTTGCTTGAGTAAACTTTTGATACTTCTTCAACCATAAATCTAGCACCTGCATGAACAATTTTCTCTTCTTGTTTAAATAAATCAATAGTTTCTTTTAGTCCAGCAATAATTTCTTCTTCGCTTAAGTATTTACCTTTATTTCTTCTTGAAAAAGACTGAGTAAGTTTTTCTTCTTCTGCTAATTTTAAACCAACTTTTTTTGTTTTCATATTAGCTTTTACAAGTTCATCAATCTTTTCTTCAATTTTGTCTAACCTTCTCATAGTTAGTTCGTTAGTAGCATATTCAGAATAAATACCATCATGAACAACTTTGATTACAAAACCACAGTCGCTACTAGCTTCACCTACATTGCTACTATGATAGTCTACATAACAAACAGAGGCCATAGTGTCAGTTCCTAAAATCCCAACATGCTCATATTTACCTTGTAGTCTATCAAGTAAAGAAGCCATTACTGGCTTTTTACTTTTCAAATATTTTGAAAAACTTTTTTGCATCTAAAATCCTCTTCTTGGACCTTCAGGTCTTTCTTTAATTCCTAAATAATAATCAAGTTCTAAACGCATATTCTCAGGAATAGATCTTTCAACTGGCATTATAACTGAATTAGCCATTCTTTCTGAAAATCCAATAATAAACTTACAAGTTTCATAGTAATTGTCTTTATCTAAGAATTTATCATCATCTTTTCTGCTATGAATTTCAGCTCCTCCACGAGGTGCAATCCTAGCAAAGCTTAACGCAGGTACACCTTTATCCGCAAATGGAGTTGAATCTGATGAATATACTCCTTGACTTGCATCAATTGCAAATCCTACTTCTTTACCTAAATAGTTAATGTAGTTAACTAAACCCATCTCTGTAGTACAACGAGCAATATCATAACCTAATACTACAGCTGTCATATCTAAGTTGATATTTAGCTCATATTTTTCAAGTTCTTCCTTGTGCTTTTCTACATAAGCCTTAGATCCTAATAATCCCATTTCTTCTGAACCACACCATACAAACTTTAAAGTTCTCTTTGGTGGATTTTTCTTAAAGTGTCTAGCAATTTCTAAGATTGTAGCAGAACCTGTTGCATTATCATATGCTCCTTCAGAAAATCTAACTGAGTCATAATGAGCACTAAATGCTACTATCCTTTCTGGATATTCTGTTCCTTTAATCTCAGCAACAACATTATGTGATGTTTTCTTCATTTCTTCTTGCTTTAAAGTAAGTTTTACTTTACTTGCTTTACTTTTAACTAGTTCATGTGCATCTTTAATTCTTAAAGTAACTCCAGGAATTCTACCAGCTTCAACCATTTTATCACGATAAGCTAAAATGTGTAAATCAGTTTTCTTTGGATCATCATAAACTGAACCATTTAAAGCTATAATTCCTACAACTTTCTTTTCAACTAACTTTTTATAAAGTTTTAAAGGATAAAAAGCATTTACTAATACAATCTTCCCTTCAACATTTTCTAAATTTACATCATGTCCATTTTCAATATAAACAAGTTCAGCTTCAATTCCTTCATCTGGAGTAGAGCCACTTCTTCCAATACCTGTAACAGTATATTCCTTATACTTAGGTTCTAACACTTCTAGTTTTGCTTCCATAATCTCAAAAGAATCAATTTCAAATTCTTCTAAATGAGATTCGATTCCATCTTTTTTAAGTTCTTCTTGAATAATCTTCGCAGCTTTTAATTCTTCTTTGCTACCTCCAATTCTTTCAAAAAGTAAACTTTTAATTAAACTGTACGATCCATACTTTTTCATTGTTTATTTCCTCCTTCTATTACTAAATGTGATGCCATAGCCATATGATCAGCTGCCCTTTCTAAATTGCTAACTAAATTAATCCAAACTGGACTTGAATTAGCTTGGCATTTACCACAGTTAAGTCTTTCTATATGTTCATCGATTAATTGTTCTCTTAAGCTATCAATTTCTGCTTCTAATTTATCTACAAGTTCAATTGATGCCTCTTCATCATCATTAAATATCATAATCATTTCATTAGCTAGTTGTTTTACTCTTAAAAACATAAGATCTAGCCTTGAAAATGCTTCATCTGTAAATACTAACTTTTCATAAACATAACTATCGGTATATTTTGTAAAGTTATGAGCCAGATCAGCTACTCTTCCTAAATCACTAATTACATAATATAAATTAGAACTAACATCTTGTTCTTTTTTAGTTAAGTCGTTAGATGTTATTTTTACTAAATAATTAGTTAATTGTTTATTAGCATTATTAATATAATCAATTTCTTCTATAATTCTTTCTTTCTCCGATACTTCCTGTTTTAAAAATGCTTGATATGCATGCTCTAAAACATCAGTTGCAAGATGAGCCATAATTGCAATTTCTTTTTGCAAGTGATCTAAAGCAATTCTTGGTGTTTTTAAAAATCTTTCTTCTAAACGAATTACTTTACGATCTGGATCTATCTTATCTCTAATTATAAATTTACTTATCCTTACAAAAACTTGAGCAAGCGGCAAGAATAAAACTACACAAACTACATTAAATAATGTATGGAACATCGCAATTTGTGTTCCTGGTTTTGTTGGAAAGCCTTTAGCTAGTACATCAGCTGTAAAACTTGGCCAAGCAAGTAAGAAAATCGCAAAGATAATCGAACCGAAGAAGTTAAACATTAAGTGAATTAATGCTGCTCTCTTAGCATTAGTACTAGTACCAATTGACGATAACATTGCTGTCACACAAGTTCCAATATTCGACCCAATAACTACAAACAGCGGTGCATTACCACCATCTCCAATTGGCATTCCCGCAATCGCCATTGAAATAATAATTGAAGTAATGGCACTACTACTTTGGAATATTCCTGTTAAAACAACACCTACTAGTAATAACAAAAACGGATTATTGATTGAAGCTAAAGTATTAAAAATAGCCTCATTTTGTCTAAAATCTTTCATCGCAGCTGTTAACATATTTAAAGCTACAAAGATCAATCCTAAACCAGATAATACATTACCTATTGTTTTAACTCTTTCTCTTTTAGAAAGCATTGAAATAAATGCTCCAATAAATGCCAGCATCATCGCAATAATCATATAATCAAAACTTTGAAGTGCCGCAATTTGAGCTGTAATAGTTGTACCAATATTAGCTCCCATAATAATCGCTGTAGCTTGAAACAAAGTAATCATCCCTGCGTTTACTAAACCAACGACTAGAACGGTTGTTAAACTACTACTTTGAACAATCGTAGTAACTCCTAAACCTATTCCCATACTAACTACTCTATTATTAGAAGTTTTCTTAAAAATTGCTTCTAGCCGAGTATTAGCTAACTTCTGCATATTATTAGATAGTAAGTTCATTCCTATTAAAAGAGTCCCAACTCCCCCAAAGAAAATCATTATCGCACTGAATAAATTCATAGAGCCTCCCTTTATAATAAACTTGAGTATATTTTACCAAATTTTTACCATTTTATAAAGGCTTTTACTAAAAATTCTTAATATTTTTTCAAAAAAAGAAGCTTTTTTAAGCTTCTTTTTAATTTCCTTTATTTAATATAATTTCTTTACTTTTCATTAATCTAACGATATTACTTCTTTCATTATCATCTAACTTCATTTGGATATAATGTAATGTATCTTCAAGGTCAGGAATCATAAAGAATTCAATGGCATTTACTCTTCTTCTTGTTTTTTCAATTTCCTTAGCGAGCATATTTGCTGCTTTTTCTACCCCTGCTAGTTCTACAAGTTTCGGTAAAAGATCTGCAAGCTCAATAATTGCTTTATCTAAGTCACTAGGAGTAAAAGCAAAACCATAAGTAAGATCTATTTTTTCTTGCTCTTCAAATTCTAAGCTAGGAGTTTTGATATTCATAATATCTTTAGTCTTAGTAACAATTTCAATTGAATTACTTGGAACCATTAAAGCTTCTAATATCCCAGCTTTAGAAATCTTGATTTTAGCTTGATCATAATATTTCATGATTTCACTTAATTTAGTTTCTACTTCTTTACGTAAAGAATAGTTGTTTCTAACAAGTACCATAAATTCTTTGACCATTGCATCTTGTTTCCCTTTTAGGAGTTTATGACCTCTCTTAGCAACATCAAGTTGTCTTTTTAGTCTAAAAAGCTCCATTCTTGTTGGGTTAACATTCATAACAGCCATACTATTTATCCTCTTTTAAGTACTTATCGATTAGTTTAAGATCAATTCTCCTTAATTCACTCTTAGGTAGAATCTTAAGTAAATCCCAACCTAAATCTAATGTTTCGATAATATCGCGATCTTGATGATAGCCTTGAGCTACATACCTTTTCTCAAACTCTTCTGAGAAATCACTATAAAGTTTATCTAAATCAGATAAAGCTGCATCACCTAGAATAGTTGCAAGCTCTTTTGCTTCTTTTCCACGAGCATAAGCTGCAAATAATTGGTTCATTGTATCAGCGTGATCTTCTCTAGTTTTACCCTTACCAATACCTTTATCCTTTAATCTACTTAAAGAAGGTAATACGTCAATTGGCGGATAAATATTCTTTAAGTGTAAGTCACGAGATAAAATAATTTGTCCTTCTGTAATATAACCAGTAAGGTCTGGAATTGGATGCGTCTTATCATCTTCAGGCATTGTTAGAATAGGAATTTGGGTAATTGAACCTTTACTTCCTTTAATTCTTCCTGCTCTTTCATATAAAGATGCAAGGTCAGTATACATATAACCTGGATATCCTCTTCTACCTGGTACTTCTTTACGAGCAGCAGATACTTCACGTAATGCCTCTGCGTAGTTAGTAAGGTCAGTAATGATAACTAAAACATGCATATTTAGTTCATATGCTAAATATTCAGCACAAGTAATAGCCATACGAGGAGTTGCAATTCTTTCAATCGCAGGGTCATCTGCTAAGTTAATGAAAACTACTGATCTTTCAATTGCACCTGACTTTTGGAAGTCAGAAATAAAGAAGTTAGCTTCTTCAAACGTAATACCTACAGCTGCAAAAACAACAGCAAACTTCTCTTCAGTACCTCTTACAGTAGCTTGACGTGTAATTTGCGCTGCAAGCCTTGCATGAGGTAGTCCTGCTCCAGAGAAAATAGGTAGTTTTTGACCACGAACTAAAGTATTTAGTCCGTCAATTGCACTAATACCAGTTTCGATAAATTCTTCTGGATAGTCTCTTGCAACTGGATTTAATGGTGTACCATTAATATCTAATACTTTATCAGGAATGATTTCTCTTCCATCTAAAGAATTACCCATCCCATCAAATACTCCACCTAATACATCAGGAGATACTTTTAAAGTCATTCCATGTCCTAAAAACTTAGCTTTAGCATCTGAAATCTTTAATCCTTGAGATGAGTCAAATAATTGCACTAACGCTTTATCTTCATCAACTTCAAGAACTTTACCAGTTCTTAATTCACCACTTGCTTGCTTTACTTGCACAAGCTCATCATACTTAACTCCAGATACTCCTTCAACTAACATCAAGGGACCAACAACTTCAGTAATAGTTTTATACTCTTTAGCCATTAGAAATCTCCTCCTTTTGTTAGTTTATTAAATTCATTACTTAAGTCTTTTTGAATTTCTTCATATGTTTTTTGTACATCTTCTTCTTTTACATACTTAAAACGTCCAATTTTTTCTAAAACAGGTAAAGTAGTCATTTCGGAAAAACTAGCATTTTCTTGTAAAGCATCTTGTGCTTTATGATACCAATCTAAAATAACCTTAAGCATATAATATTGTTTACCTAAACTAGTATAAGTATCTACTTCATGGAAAGCATTTTGGTGTAAGAAGTCTTCTCGAATACTTCTTGCACATTCTAAAGTCAATCGATCTTTAAAATCTAATGAGTCAATACCAACTAAACGAACAATTTCATCTAGTTCTGCTTCTTCTTGTAAGATTTGTTTTGTTTCGATAACTTGATTGCTCCATGTAGAGTGATTATTATCAAAACTATCTCTTAAGTCATCTTCATATAATGAATAACTTCTAAGCCAGTCAATAGCAGGGAAGTGACGAGCATAAGCTAAGCTTGATGATAAAGACCAGAATACCTTTACAATTCTTAAAGTTGCTTGGGATACTGGCTCAGATGTATCTCCTCCTGGAGGTGATACGGCACCAATTGCACTAATTGCACCTAGTCTTCCATCACTACCTAAACAGTTTACAATACCAGCACGTTCATAGAACTCAGCTAATCTTGATGCTAAATAAGCAGGATATCCTTCTTCACCTGGCATCTCTTCTAGACGACCTGACATTTCTCTTAAAGCCTCAGCCCAACGTGATGTAGAGTCAGCCATAATTGCAACACGGTATCCCATATCACGGTAATACTCGGCAATCGTAATCCCTGTATAAATTGATGCTTCTCTAGCGGCAACTGGCATGTTTGAAGTGTTGGCAATTAACACAGTCCTCTTCATCAATACTTCGCCAGTTTTTGGATCTTGTAAGTTAGGAAACTCATTTAAAACGTCAGTCATTTCGTTTCCACGCTCACCACAACCAATATAAACAATAATATCAGCATCAGCCCATTTAGCTAGTTGGTGTTGAACTACAGTTTTCCCAGAACCAAATGGTCCAGGAATTGCAGCTGTACCACCAATTGCAATTGGAAATAGTGTATCAATAACTCTTTGACCTGTAATCATTGGGTCTTCTGGAGCTAACTTATTCTTATAAGGTCTTCCTCTTCTAACTGGCCATTTTTGGATCATTGTTAACTCTTTAGTGTCTTCATCAGTTTTTATCTTAGCAACTACATCAGTAACTTTAAATTTTCCTGATTTTACTTCTAAAACTTCTCCTTTAACACCAAAAGGTACCATAATCTTATGCTCTACAACTGAAGTTTCTTGAACAGTACCTAGTACATCACCTGCTTCAACTTTATCACCTTTTTTAGCTACAGCTTTAAATTCCCAAATCTTTTCCCTATCTAAACGGGGTAAGTCAATACCTAAAGGAATTCTATCTCCAGATGATTCATAAATAACAGCTAATGGTCTTTGAATACCATCAAAAATACTTTCCATTAGTCCAGGGCCAAGTTCAACCGATAAAGGCTCTCCTGTAGAATATACTGGTTCTCCTGGTCCAATTCCTGCTGTTTCTTCATAAACTTGGATTGAGGCACGATCTCCTCTTAATTCTATAACTTCTCCAATTAATCCTTTTTCACTTACCTTAACTACATCATACATCTGAACATCTTGCATGTTCTTAGCTACAATTAAGGGTCCTGAAACTTTGGTAATTATTCCTATAATTTTATCTTTCATACGTTAATTCTCCTGTAAGATATCAAAGCCAATTGCTTTTTCTACGTTTTTCTTGATTTGCTTGACACCAACACTTTCTTTAGTTTCTTTTAAAGGAAGAGGGATAATAATTGGATAACTTTCAAGTTCATACTTCTCAATAACTTCTGGAATAAGCTCATATAACTTTTCAGTTAAATAGATAATCTTACACTTTTCTATTGCAAGCTCAGCTATTTTCTTCTCTAAAACTGATCTTTCTTTAATTGTATAAGTTTTAATGCCAATTGCATTAAAAAGTAAAACTGTATCATCTTCTGCTATCGCTACAATATCTACTTTAGCCATTCCTATCTCCTTTAATTAAATCACTTAAAGCAATACTTTGATCAAAATAAATTAATCTAATATTCTCTATTTCAATTTCTTTACTTACATAATAGTAAAGCATTGGTCCAAGTTTCATCGAATCATATT
>Ga0255344_1005867_pt1 | contig 11417 bp, 10 predicted proteins | sample wastewater_treat_5_FD_192414 | JGI IMG/M metagenome (GOLD analysis project Ga0255344, IMG submission 192414) | Wastewater microbial communities from Lulu Island WWTP, Vancouver, Canada - plant18 | ecosystem: Engineered > WWTP > Wastewater > Unclassified | place: Canada: Vancouver, British...
TAACGATACGACATCGTCAATAGCTCGTCTTTCTTTTTGAAAGTACGTTGATAATCGGCTGAAACGTTTATCCCGCCAAACTCCGAAGTGGAAGACGATTCGGAGTTGTAGCCGTAATTCTGATTGCCGTCTGATTGAGCTTTCGTGTAGCCATCGGAAGTAAATTTTCCGCCAAATCGCGAAACGGATACGTTGAACAAGTTCAGCGTGTCGAGTTCGTAACTCAATCCGAGATTGAAGTAAAGGTGATTTCCGTTGACCGAAGTCTTTCCATTCTGCGTCAGATTGTTTACCGGATTCGGATCGAAATCTTCGCGTATGAAGGACGATTCGGACTCGGGTCGTTTGAAATGATTGTATCCTGCGTAACCGTTAAATCCAAATTTCCCGTATTTAAGTGCCGCATTTCCATTGAGTCCGTACCCTCCGTAGGTATCGGTATTTGCACCGATCGAACCGGAATAGCCATCGTCGGAACGCTTATCGGTAATAATGTTGATAATTCCTCCCACTCCTTCGGCATCGTATTTTGCACCCGGCTCGGTGATTACCTCAATATCCTTTACATTGTTAGCCGGCATGCTTTTGAGCACTTGCGAAGGATTGCTCGAAATCATGTTCGATGGTTTACCGTTGAGATAAATTTTGTAGCTCGACGAACCTTTCAGCTGGATGTTATCCTCGCCATCTACAGTAACCATTGGCACTTTGCGAAGCATGTCGAGCACGTTGGAGGTAGTTGCTTCGGGATCATCTTTGGCACTATAAACAAGCTTATCGATATCTACTTTCACCAACGGTTTTTGCGCCACTACACTAATCTCGTCAAGTTGCGTTGAGCTTTCGGTGAGTAATATAGTACCCAAATCTATCGAAGAATTTTCCTCCTTAATCTCAATTTGTAGCTGAAGCGATTTCATACCTACAAATTGAAATGTGAGGATATATTTTCCCGATGACAAAGCGGTAGAAAAATTACCTTTTTCGTCGGTAGCAAGTTTTTTGATAATGGACTGAGGAGCATTTGCTTTGGCAACAGAAATAGTGGCATAAGGCAGTGGGTCTTTTTCGGTAGGTCCAACGAGTTTTCCTTTGAGTGTAGGCAGTGATTCGGCGAACAGAGAAAAAGAAAACAACGAAATGAAAATAAACAGTAAAGTTTGTCTCATAAATTCATTTAAGTTTTAACAGGTATAATATTAATCCCAAAATTACTAAAAAGAAGTAAGGCGAATATTGAATTGTTAAATAATTACACTTTATTACGAAGATGTTTATCGAATTATTCTTTTTTAAATTTTGTTCCTGTTTCAAAGATACTTTTTTGCTTTATAATAGTATCAGCAGCAGGTTTCAGTGGATCAAGTCATGAAATATCGACAAAGTGTCAGGATATTGCAGAGTTAGGTAATACGTTAACAATTTTTATCTATCATCAATGCTATACTCTAAAGTACAAAAATATAACAAAGCCGTAATACGAACACTCAGAACAGCGGTTATTTACTATTTTTGTTTCGCAAAATATGAGCGATATGAATAAACCCTCAAAATTGATCCAATGATTCAAATTCTACTTAGCATAATTTCGGGAGTAGCAGTGGGATACGCAGTGCGAAGGTCAGCTTTTACGAAATACGTGAGTCGTGTCATCCAAATCATCATTCTGTTGCTGCTGTTTTTTTTGGGTGTTTCGGTGGGAAGCAACAAAGAAGTAGTAAATAATTTCGGAGCTATAGGCCTCGATGCATTTGTCATTGCAGCTCTTGCCACGTTGGGAAGTTTGATTGGCGCAAGGATGGTTTACAAGCTGTTTTTCGAACGTAAAAAAAACGATGTATGAAAGAATCGCTACTCTACCTTGCCGTATTTGCCATCGGATTGGTGCTCGCATTATTGGGTGTTTTGCCCGATGTTCTGCTTTCGGCAAGCATATCGAAGTGGATACTCTATGGTCTTCTCTTTTTTGTGGGAATACAAATCGGTTCGAGTAAAGGAGCCTTTTTGGCTATACGATCTATAGGCCGCCGCATCGTGTGGGTGCCCGTCGCCACCACACTCGGAACATTTGCAGCAGCTGCCATCGCATCACTCATACTGCCATTGCGAAGTTTAACCGATTGTTTGAGTGTTGGCGCCGGTTTTGCCTACTATTCGCTTTCGAGCATACTCATATCGGGGTATCGGGGTGCCGAGCTTGGCACAATTGCACTTCTGGCCAATATATTTCGAGAATTTATGGTGCTCGTTTTTGCCCCGTGGATGGTGAAACATTTTGGACCGTTATCGCCTATTTGCGCGGGAGGCGCCACCACGATGGATACCACACTACCCGTCATCACCCGTTATTCGGGCACCGATTACGTGGTTGTAGCACTGTTTCACGGAATGATCATCGATTTTTCCGTGCCTTTATGGGTGAGTTTTTTTGCAGGGTTAGGATGAAAATGACGATATGGAATAACTCTTTCGTGATCAAATTCAAGAAAATAAATGAATAATCGTTGATCCCGTTATTTACTTCGAACCATTTGCTTTTTCACGTATAGTCTCCCTTATTTCATCCAGTTTTTCCAAGATTGCTTTGTTTAAAACAGTGATTCTATAATTCATCACGATAATTTTTATGGATACCAACAACACCCCTGCCTCGACAAGTATATCGTGCGTCAATCCTTTGACAAACAATGCTATCGTGAAAAGAAGAAATGTAACTATTATAACGATTAAGTCAATCGTAGATAAATATTTTCTCATACGTTTTGTGAATTTGTCCATTTTTTAAATTTTCAGCTCGTTAATGTACCGATAATCAAGCATGATTAAGCTAATGTGGTTTTAAGCAGTTTGATCTTAAATTATAACAAAATGATAAACTGTCTCTTACGCCTCGCAAAGATAAATAATCTTGCTTAATTGACTCCATTTTCCGGCAAAATTCAATCACCTGACACAGCAATAGATATTATCACAAAATATGTATTTCGGGCACAAAGTAGTGTCATGCGTACCAAATTTCTATATACCCATAGAAATGATAACCGGTTTTTCCGCAACTTTTCGGACTCTTTAATCGTTATAAACCGGTTACAAAAAAACCGATAAATGCAGACAATCTTAATCACCGGTGGAACAGGTGTGATTGGTCGAGAGCTTAGTGCAAAATTAAGAAACAAAGGATATAGGGTTGCCATTTTAAGCCGAACGACCAAGAAAAATGCCGATATTCCACATTACTATTGGGATATTCCTCAAAAAATGATTGAAAAAGAGGCCATCGAAACGGCAGATTACATTATTCACTTGGCCGGAGCAAATATCGGAGACAAAAGATGGTCGAAACAGAGAAGAAAACTTATTATCGACAGTCGTGTGGAATCGGCCAACCTGCTTTTCGATAAAATTTCGGAAGCGCGCAAAAAACCGAAAGCTTTTATATCGGCATCGGCCATTGGATATTATGGAACGACGACCTCCGATAAAATTTTCTGCGAAACGGATTCTCCGGCCAACGACTTTCCGGGAGAAACCTGCCGACTATGGGAACAAGCGGCCGACAATTTCGAAAAAATGGGGATAAGAACCGTAAAAATCCGAACCGGGATTGTACTGTCAAAACAAGGAGGCGTATTGACCAAAATGTTGACTCCAACAAAGTTGGGCATAGGTTCGGCAATTGGCAGTGGGCGACAGTATATGCCTTGGATACATATCGATGACTTGTGCCGCATCTACGTCAAAGCCATTGAAGACACCCAAATGAATGGTGCATACAACGCTGTAGCACCTGATCAGCCGACCAACAAAGATTTTATCCGAACATTGGCGCATGTTCTGAAAAAACCATTTTGGGCGCCGGCTATTCCGTCATTGGCAATGAAAATAATGTTCGGCCGGATGTCTTCCCTTCTTTTGGAGGGAAGCAGAGTGTCGTCCGATAAAATCATAGCTTCGGGATACAACTTTCTTTTTCCATCCCTCGAAAGCGCATTGACAGATTTACTTGTGAAAAAATAAGCAATCAATCCCGTTTCGATATTCTCCTATTATATAAATGACCCTTCTATTTCCAAAGAAGTGCCCGGTAACACACAAGAATGACTCTATTTTCGGAGAAAACCCCATCGTCCGTACTCGCGGAAAACTACATCAGCCGAAAAAGTTGTGGTTTCTGCACTCCGAGATGATGCAAATCCGTAGAAAATCGTTAAATAATGAGGCTGATTTAACACTCCTGTTACTCAAATTCCGTCATCTTCACCCAAAGATGACACGTTCGGCGAAGAATGATCCCCCGTTTTCACTTCGAAACGACACGATTGTCTTGTCGTGACCTGTCATCTTAGTGTGAAGAAAGCAGGTTCATCGCAAAAATTCATGGTTTCTACACTGCAGATTACATGTTTTAGCCAAAAAATACCTATAGCATGTTAACAGAAAAGGCAATTTGGCTCGAAAAAGTACCTTTCAGAAGTATAGACGAGGCAATCGGCAGACAAAATTGCTCCGTCTACTTTGTAGAAAGTATGATCGTCGGACAAAGTTGTACTTTCTGCACTTCAATATTGGGCAATTTGGCGCCGAATCCCTATATAATGTTAACGAGATTGGACGTTTTCATTCACATTTGCGAAATCTACAAAGTAGATATAACATTCTTTAAGTCGAACGTGTTTTCTACAAAGTAGAAAACAGGTCCGTCGGAGTCAAACGCGTTTTCTACATTTCTGACGGGGCAATTTTGTTGCCGAATCGATGAATTTTTACTTCAGAAACATACAAATAATCTGCTGATATACACATATTAATGTCATCCTGAAAGCTTATGAAAAGAATTTGCCCGATTTTATTAACAAAACATCACAATTGCGAATGTGAAAGGATGTGAACATGACTGGAGGTTGGTGGTTTGGGGATGGAGGTTGGAATTAGTCGATAATTTACCAACTCGACGATTTATTGATTTACCGATGAATTCCCGACCTGACTGTCCCCTTAAGATAAGGGGACAAGTGCTGCCGCCAGGCAGCACAGGGGTTATGATATTCTGAGGACGAAGCCAACTTCGCGTCTTTGCGCCTTCGTGGCAAATAAAAGTACTGCCTTTCAGGCAGGTTTCTGACGACGATTCATGCCGCAGAATGAATTCTGCGGTTATGAAAATTCGGCTTTTCAAGCCAAAAACACCCTCGAATACAGAAATATCCATCACAGTCGAAGTTTTCAATTCACCTGCTAACCGTTGCCTGAAAGGCAATAACCTTCAGAACCGCAGGTCACCGACCTGCGGACAAAGACGTCCCTGCAATCTCTGCCTGAAAGGCAGAACTCTTGCCGTTGTACAAATGAATATCCACACCGACAAAAAAAGAACACTGATCGATTAGATGATTCATCGATTTACTGATGAATTCCGGATGATGCAGGGGGTATAATGGGGTATAATATTTCTTCATTTCTTTCTTAAATTATCAATTCTCAATTGTCAATTACATCATAACACCTCCCCGCCTACGGCGGTACCCCTCTTATCTTAAGAGGGGAGTCGGTCACTCTTGCTATATAACCGTCCCCTTAAGATAAGGGGACAAGTGCTGCCGTCAGGCAGCACAGGGGTTATGATATTCCTCCACTTCTGACTTCTTCGCTTCTTCCTTAATAGCGCAAATTTCCGAACTTGAAGAGTTGTGGTATTTCTCTTCTTTCATTTTTCCCTCATTATCAATTATTAATCAACCATGGGTTGGCCAAAAACGCCATTAACGAAACCAGCTATGTCTAAACGACAATATTTTTACTTTTACACATAAAAAATCATATAGTAATATAAATATTAATTCTTTTTCAAAGAAAAATGCCAAATTTTATTTGATAATTATAGTCTATATACTATCTTTGAAATCGATATAAGATTTGTCACCGATTATTACCGATAATAATGATCACAGCTTAAGAAAAAATCACATTCAATTATTAAGAATCAAATACATAACAATTTTAACAGGGAGGAAATACTATGTGGACAATAACACCAAGCATTATTGAAAACGAACGGCCGGTGGACCGATTTGCTCTGCACTATGTCCCGCAAACCCATTGGCGCATTTGGCATGCCATTTGGTTTTGGGCGATGGGCATCGGAAGCGGCGTTTTTTGTTTAAGGCAGTTTTTAGGGTTCAGCGGAGGCGGACTATTTTTGGGAATGAATGCCATTGATATCGTCGGATTGGTTTTGGTCGGCATCGGTGGAATTATTCTAATACTCGATTTGGGAAAGCCTTTCCGATTTTTAAATTCGTTACTCAAGCCTAAAAATGCATGGATTTCGCGAGGAGCCATTTCGGACTTTGTATTTCTCGGAATGGGCGTTCTTTACGTCCTTCCCGGTCTGATTCCTTCGCTCCCATGGTCGGATGCGGTATTTTCAGAAGCCGATGCTTTCAGTCGGATTCTCATCGTTCTGGCCATTTTCTTTGCTTTCATCATTATGATTTATCCCGGATTTGTGCTTTATTATTCTAAAAACATTCCTTTTTGGAACAGCATTCTAACGCCGGTATTGTTTTTTGAATTAGCTCTTACCAGCAGCTTCGGATTGTTGGGATTGATGGGAGCTTTAAATGGAGATTATCTCCCCGAAATTTTCTACATTTCGTTTATTACAACTCTTGTGGTGACGCTTGCAACGACTGTTCTTTATATTTTTGAACGAAAAAGTGTCGGGAATCCGTGCATCGAAGAATCCATTCGTTGTTTGTTGAAAGGGAAAGCCGCCGGATGGTTTTGGCTTTCGCAAATAATAGGGATCGTTGTTCCCATTCTGTTGTTGGCAACAAGAAGTGATGAATTTACCGTTCTGCTATGGAGCGGCATCTGCACCATACTGGGGAGTTTTATGTTCCGATACAGTCAATTGATTGCCGGTTATCGCGTTTCACCTTTAATTTAATAATAGAATAAAATGACTGATATGAGTACAGAAATAAAAAAATTCTCGGCATGCGTTCCCAATTGTTGGATGAACTGCCGATTATATGCTCACGTTCGAGACGGAAAACTGGTTCAGACATCGGCAGCACCTTTTCCCGATCCTTCCTACAATCGTATTTGCCTGCGAGGATTATCACACCCGCAGCGTGTCAACAGCAAAGACCGTATCCTTCACCCGATGAAACGAGTGGGCAAACGTGGCGAAAACAAATTCGAACAAATTACTTGGGACGAAGCCATCGATATTTTGGCCGACAATTTAAATAAAATCAAAGAAAAATACGGGTCAAAAGCCGTTGCATTTTTACCCTGGTCGGGTAGCTATGCAGCCATAAATGGCGGTATGCCCGGCGCCATCAAACGCTTTGCCAACCTTTTTGAAGGAACTGTCGTGGTAGATGGTGTCGATTTCGGAATGCCCACAGGTATGTCGCAAGTCGTGGCCAATATGGCCGGAGGAATGGCGTCCCTTTTTTTGGGTCCCGAACCGAAAGATTTGAGCTATGCCAAAACCATCATCTTTTGGGGTACAAACATTACCGACTCACAAGTGCACAACTGGCACTTCGTGCTCGATGCAATGGAGAATGGGGCAAAACTGATTTGCATTGATCCCCGTTACAGCGAAACGGCTGCCAAATCGCACGAGTGGGTTCGCGTTCGTCCGGGATCTGATTCCATTTTGGCTTTATCGATGATTCAGGTAATTATCGAAGAGAACCTGATTGATCGAGATTATTGCATTAAACACACCGTTGCACCCTTCCTTGTTCGTCAGGACAACGGACTTTTCCTGCGTCAAAGCGATATCGACGGAAGCGATAATGCCGGATATCTGACAATGGATGCCGATTCGAATAAACTTATAGCATTGGAAACGGTTGCAAATCCTGCCTTATTGGGCACTTTCGACGTTACGCTGCATGACGGATCAAAATTGCAGGTGAAAACGGCTTTGCAAATGCTGAAAGATGAAGCGGACAAATACAAACCGGCTGAAGCCGAAAGATTGACACTTGTCCCTGCCGATAAGATTGTAGAAATTGCTCGAATTTATGCAACAAATACCCCTTCAACCATCTATACAGGATTTGGGGTTGATCGATGGGATAATGCAGACCAAGTTGGTCGAGGCATTGCAACATTGGGTGTCATCACCGGTCAAATAGCCAAAAAAGGAGCCTCTCCTCTCGGTGCAATGGGACAAAGTGCTTTACAGTTTACCATATCGGATGCCGTAATGGGCCCGTGGACTTCACCTTCAGGCACAATGGCCGAATTGTTGAATTTCGTATTGCTGCAACAGGCTATTCTTACCGGAAAAGTAAATATGTGGGAGCCCAAAGATCCGGCCAATCCTCTTGCCGGACCAACCGGTAAAGAGCCGGTTCCGAAAGATTGGCCTATCAAAGGTTTGATCTTGACTACCGGCAATATGGTGAGCAATCATGCCGAACAAAAAGTTACCATCGATGAGATGTTCAGCGAAGATAAACTCGATTTTATTTGCTGCATCGATATGTTCATGACCGATACGGCTCGACAGGCCGATTTGTTCCTTCCTTGCACCAGCTGGTTCGAAAACGACGATATCGTAGGCGGACTTCATCCTTACGTCATGCGCATGGAGAAAGCCATTGAACCGATGGGCGAAAGTAAAGGCGATTGGGAGATCTTCAAGCTGTTAGCTCAAAGAATGGGTTGGGGCGAATATTTCAAGGGAGATGCAAAAGATCAAATCGACGGAATCCTCGATGTATTGGGCAATCTTTTTGGAGATCATAAAGATAGGATATTAAAAGAGTTTAAGGAAAACGGAATAGCCCGGCTTTCCGATCCGAATGCGCTTCCATTTGCTGATGGCGTATTCTATACGCGAACAGGCAGGGCCGAATTTTATTCGGAAGGTGTGGCAACTGTATTCCCCAAAAGTATGCCTGCATTGCAGTTGCCTGTCAACGAAGGTCATAATCCATTGCCTCATTTTGTGCCACCGGCAGAAGCATGGATTGATAATCCGCTGATAAAAAAATATCCGCTCGCCTTAGCTACGCTCCATACAAAATGGCGTGTGCATACTACTTTTTATGACGTTCCGGCGTTACGGGAAATGGATCCCGAACCGGTGGTCTATCTCAATCAAAAGGAATCGAGTAAAAGAGGGCTTAAAGATGGCGATTACGTTACCGTATTCAACGACCGTGGTCATTGCGTTGTACGACTCGTGGTGGACGATTCCATCAACGACGGAGGTGCAGCAATTCCCAAAGGTTGGCAGCGTCATCAATTCAAAGAAGGTGGATACCAGGAATTAACTAAAAATCATATCAATACGGTTCACTACGGCATGTCGTTTTTCGATGCCTTGGTAGAAGTGAAAAAATGGGAAGGGAAATAAATTATGGCAAATAAAAATAAGAAAAAACATTGGGGAATGGTGATTGACCTGACCCGCTGTGTGGGATGTCAAACATGTGCAGTTGGATGCAAAATAAAAAATAATCTGGCCGATGGTTTGTGGTGGAACAGGGTAATCACAGTGGGCGGCAACCACATTGATACCGCGGGGGGTACATACACTCACCCCATGCGCTATTCCATCCCGTTGAATTGTCAGAATTGCGAAAACCCGATATGTGTTGATGTTTGCCCGACAGGAGCTTCTTATCAGAGAGAAGAAGACAATCTTGTTCTGATCGATTACGACAAGTGTATTGGATGTCGGGCTTGCGTTGAAGCATGTCCGTATGGTGTACGTCTGCCAAACCTTAAAGAGCCCCAATATGAGCATTACGATGTTCAACTCGGTTCGGATGAAGTTACGCCAAGATATCAGGGTGTAGTGGAAAAATGTACGTTTTGTGTGGAACGTATCGATCAGGGATTGAATCCTTTCTGCATTGATGTTTGTCCGGAACGCGCACGCTATTTTGGCGACCTGAACGATGAGGACAGTGATGTTTCGAAACTCATCCGCGAGAATCCGGTTGAAACACTTCATCCGGAATTGGGAACGAAACCGAGCGTTTATTTCATTCCGCCAAACAAGAAAAAAACAACGCGTACAGGATTGGATTACATAAAATGAATTGTGTACCGGATTGAACGATCGATCAATTGTTCTCATTCAAATTTTTTGATTGATCCTCGAAGAGAGCGTATGGTATATCTTCACGATCTACCATACGTATCTTTCGATTGTAATATCGGTCATCCTTTTAGTCCTCTTATACAAGTGAATGATCCTTATAAAATAGAAATCAAATTCTGGATTTCATACAACGGGAAATCGCTTCTCGGCAAAGGAAAGATGCAGCTGCTTCGACAAATCGATCGATATGGCTCGCTTCGACAAGCAGCCGAAGAACTCAATCTTTCTTATCGAAAAGCATATTACATGATCTATTCGATGAACAAAACTGCCGAACAACCAATAGTGGAAATGAAACGGGGCGGAAAAAACGGAGGTCTGTCAGAATTGACACCTTACGGGAAATGGTTAATTCTGGAATTTGATAAAATTGAAAAACAATTAGATCAATTTATTCATTCCATCAACTTGACAACAGAATAATATTTTTTTACTTTTCGTTATTCATATCAGGAATAACGAATCACAACAACAAAATAATGAGGAGAGCAAATTTAACTTTACTGTTTACTTGTTTAATCTTGCGTGTCTTAAACGCAGAAGAGATAGATACAACTAAAATCTCGAATACCTTTCAACTGGGTGAAATCATTGTACTTGCACCGAGAACAAACAATACAGTCAGCCAAACTCTGAATCTGCAAATGAACAATATAAATGTGAGTGAAGCTTTGAGATCTGTTCCGTCGGTGATTTTCGCCAACATGGGAGGGCGCTTCGAGCCAACAATTATCGTTCGGGGATTCGATATCAGAGGTATTCCCGTTTTCGTGGATGGCATTCCTCTGCAAATGCCTTACGACGGAGATATCGATTTGGGGCAACTCTCCACGTTCGATTATTCTCAAGTCTCGCTTACGAAAGGAATCGCACCCATGTCTCTCGGTCCCAACACTATCGGAGGAAGCATCAACCTTGTAAGTTTTCAACCTACCGACAAAGTGAATGTGCAAGCCATAACCGGATTGGGGAGCGGCAACACTTACGAATATGGGATAAATGCCGGAAGTAGAAGGGAAAAGTTCTTTGTGCAGGGGAGTTATTACGAACGTCATACCGACTATTTTACGCTATCGCATAGCTACCAACCTACAACCTATCAGCCTGACAGAACGAGGGATAATTCTTATTCGGATTTCCGGAAAGTAAATCTGAAAATCGGATACATTGCTGCACCGGATCAGGAGTTCACCCTCAACTATCAATATCAGAACAATGCAAAAGGAAATCCGCCATACAGTGGTATCGATGACAAGCAATCGACCCGATTTTGGCA
>Ga0255344_1005873_pt1 | contig 11410 bp, 10 predicted proteins | sample wastewater_treat_5_FD_192414 | JGI IMG/M metagenome (GOLD analysis project Ga0255344, IMG submission 192414) | Wastewater microbial communities from Lulu Island WWTP, Vancouver, Canada - plant18 | ecosystem: Engineered > WWTP > Wastewater > Unclassified | place: Canada: Vancouver, British...
TCACATCCGGTCTTTCAGACGAAGAAATCTCCACCTTTATTAAGGCTCTCGACACTATGGCCGGTAATATGGACAAGGACATAAATCTCCTTTTCCTTGCAGAAATTTATCCCACCAAGCGATAAAACTGTCAAATTATCACAATACTTATTAGAAGTCGAAGTTTACTCCGACATGAAATGTTCTCGGCATTGCAGGGCCGTATATATATTGCGAGTCCTTATCTTTGCCAAAGTCTATATCTTTCTGATAACTGTCTAAAATATTTTTGCACGATACGAACAGCTCTGCGCTCAGCGAATTGCTTATGTGCAGCGGGCATGCCAACCTTAGTGACAAATCCATGAATGAAGGAGAGACCACCTGAGTGTCTTTTTCTATATAGCCGCTGTAATGCATCAGTAACATTGGGCCGGTGTATTTGCCGCTGAGCGCAACGCTCAAGTATTTAAATGGCAGATAGTCAAGGTTAAAATAGCCGTACAGGTCAGGAGTGCGGAACATGCGTCTCTGCGGGGCAACACTCTCACTCCAACTATAATCTGTAAGATAGCGGTTTCGTTGCACGGTAAATCCTCCCTGCAATGAGAAGTTTTGCATATGGCTGATTCGCATCTCGGCATTCATTCCGCCAACATATGCGCCATCCGAATTATTCCTTTCCAAAAGTAAATTTCCCTGTGCGTCGTGGCCCTTGTTCTCTAAAGTGAAGACATCCTTAAGATTGGTATAAAAACCTTCGGCGAGCAAGTCCAACTGCCATAAGCCGAATTTCTTCCACCAGTTGACAGAGACGGTAACGCTATTGGAAAATTCCGGCTTGAGTCCTTCTGCAATGCTAATCAGAGACACTTCTCCGCCTACGGCGCCGACATGCAGGTCTTCATCGTATGTTTGAGGAGCGCGGTATCCCTGGGCAAAACCGGCTCTGAAAGTCCAATTTGCATCGGGTGCATACCTCAGCGTGACACGCGGTGAGAAAACCGGCGACGAGAGCAAAGAATGCTTGTCTAAACGGGCGCCAAGCAGAATTCCGAGTTTATTATTCGTCCATTCGTTTTGAATATATAATCCTGTCTGGCTGATTTTTTGGCGCAGGTCGCGGTCGTAAGCCTGAATATTATCTTCTAAATTATTCCAAAAGAAATCTCCTCCGACTGTGAACACCGCCGGCATAAACAGCAACCTGTCGAAGCGATGCAGATATTGTGCACCGGCATTTACCGTTATGTCCATAGTTTTGCCGTATGCGTCTAAATTATGGTCTGTTCCGAAGTACGAAGCGCGTTTGATATGCTGAGCGGACGAATAAATGTTAAAGTTGTTATTCCGGTTAGCATCAAAGTCAAAACTAATTCCTCCACCGTTAATATAATGCTCCAATTGCTCACAAAGCGTAGTATGATGAGGAGCAAAATCCAAAGAATCTCCACCTCGGCGGAACTCGTGTATGTGGTGGTATTCGGCTGTCAGCTTTGCTTTTTGAGACAGTTTATGATAGGCACGGATTCCAACAGTTTGACTTTTGAGTTTCGGCATTTCCGAGTAACCGTCCCCGTTTCGGTCGTAAGCATCTCTATGGCGCACCATAGAAAAGATGTATGCGCCGCTCCTGCGGTCATTAGACACCATTGATGCATTCATGGAAGTGTTTACATCCATTCCCTTTCCTCCTACTATGCCGGTCAGGTTCTTTACCTGCACCATAGAGCCTGTAGGCTCTTTGGTTATTATATTTACCGTTCCCGCTATGGCATTGGAGCCGAAAAGCGCTGAGCCTCCTCCGCGCACGGTTTCTACGCGTTCTATCATAGAAGATGGAAATTGCTCCAAACCGTAAACCATAGAAAGAGGACTGAATATCGGTCTGCTATCGAGCAATATCTGAGTGTATTCGCCTCCGAGTCCGTTGATTCTAAGAGAAGGAAGCCCGCAGTTAGTGCAATTGAATTCAACGCGCGAGCCCGGCTGGAAATCCAGTACACCGGCGGGGTTTACTGCCATAGTGGATGCAAATAATTTCGGTGAAGTCACATTCACTATCTGTCCGGTTTCGCGCTTTTTAGTATAATAACGATTGCCTGTTACTACTATTTCTTCAATTTGATTTTCGCCCTTTGAAAGAGCAAAATTATATTCTATGGTTTTTCCCCTTTCGGCATAAATAAATCCTTGATGCACAAGGTATCCCATTACGGAAACCTTGACTTTATGCCGTCCTTCCGGCAGGTTGGTAAGCATATAATGCCCGGTACTGTCGGATTGTGTGTGTTTGTCTAAATCGCTAAGGAATATGAATGCGTAGGGGAGATGCTCTCCCGTTTCCGCATCTATCACGTGGCCGAATATGTTGGAATCCGTTAATTTGCGCTTAGGCGTTTGCTCTTCCTCTGTTTCGGCAGGAGGAAGCTGAGCATACATCGCAAAAGCGGGTAAAATAATCGCTATAATTGTTGTCCCCAAAAAGTATATAAGTCGTTTCATTTTGCTTGTGTTTTTTGAATTTGCAAAGATCGGACTTGCCTCCGCGATATGCAATACCAAGATGTTATTATTTGTTTTACCATGAAAAAAGGTTAATAAAATAAGCCGGCTGAAAAAGCCGGCCTATCTGTGGCGAAGCCTGTCCGCTATGAAGCAAGCGCTAAAACGGAACTGCTGCGAAGAGGTCTGTCTGTGGCAAAGCCTGCCTGCTGCGAAGAGGTCTGTCTGTGGCAAAGCCTGCCTGCTGCGAAGAATCTACTGTAAAGATGCGGCGCTACTTTATTTTAGCGTAGCCATAATCAGCAACATCGCCGAGTTCCATCTCAATTTTCATCAGACGGTTATATTTGCAAACGCGGTCAGTGCGGCTGAGTGAGCCGGTTTTGATTTGGCCGCTGTTGGTGGCAACAGCGATGTCGGCAATGGTGGTGTCTTCTGTTTCGCCTGAGCGGTGGCTGATAACGGTAGTGTAGCCGTTTCGATGAGCCATTTCAATGGCATCCAATGTTTCACTAAGGCTGCCAATCTGGTTTACCTTGATGAGGATGCTGTTGCCGGCTCCCATTTCAATACCTTTCTTGAGGTACTTGACATTGGTTACAAAAAGGTCGTCTCCTACAAGCTGACACTTATCGCCAAGAGCCTTGGTGAGTTTTACCCATCCCTCCCAATCATTCTCATCAAGACCGTCCTCAATGGAATCGATAGGATACTTGGCGCAAAGTTGCTGGAGATATTTAACCTGCTGGTCGGAAGACAGCTTGCGTCCGCGCGGGTCCTTCTTTTTACCATCCTTGAGCTGCTTGTAATCATAAAAGAACTTCCCATCCTCTACAAAGCAGAATTCGCTGGCGGCGCAGTCCATGGCGATGGTTACATCCTCGCCGGGCTTAAGGCCTGCTTTTTCGATGGCTTCCATAATGCAATCGAGAGCATCATTTGTGCCCTTAAGAGCGGGAGCAAAGCCGCCTTCATCGCCAACGGCAGTGCTTAGACCGCGAGCCTTGAGAACTTTCTGCAGGGCGTGGAACACTTCGGCTCCCATGCGTACAGCCTCAGTCTCGTTCTTTGCGCCTACCGGGCGAATCATAAATTCCTGGAATGCTATGGGAGCATCGGAATGGGCTCCGCCATTGAGAATATTCATCATGGGCACAGGCAGAACATAAGCATTGGTGCCTCCGATATAGCGATAGAGGGGAAGACCAAGATATTCGGCGGCAGCATGGGCGGTCGCGAGGCTTACGCCAAGAATCGCATTGGCTCCGAGCTTGCTTTTAGTGGGCGTGCCGTCAAGTTCAATCATAGTCTTGTCGATACCCCTTTGATCGAGAGCGCTCATGCCGATAACTGCGGGGGCGATAATATCGTTCACATTGGCAACCGCCTTGAGAACACCCTTGCCGCCGTAGCGCTTTTTGTCGCCGTCGCGAAGCTCAAGGGCTTCGTGTTCGCCTGTAGATGCTCCTGACGGAACAGCAGCAACACCGATGACACCGCTTTCGAGTTCAACTTCAACTTCTACTGTGGGATTTCCACGGGAATCCAGGATTTCACGTCCTGTAACACGGATAATAAGCATATTTCAACAATAATTTAAGATAATTCTGTTTGTTTCGGGCTCAGCCCGAAATAAATCATACAAAGTTAGCATTTTTAAGCGAAAACGGCAACAATAAGAAACTCACTTAATTTGATGCTCTTTCATTTAAAATTGGCTATATTTGTTATTCGACAGAAAACACTAATCCATGCCACAACAAATAGGTCATATTTCTCAAATTATAGGTCCCGTTGTGGACGTTCATTTCGAAATAGAGAAGCAAGATAAAAGGACGCTCCCTGCCATCCAAGAAGCGCTGAAAGTAGTCCGTCCGAATGGTCAAAGCCTTATTATGGAAGTACAGCAGCATATCGGCGAAGATACTGTGCGCTGTGTTTCTATGGACTCCACTGACGGTTTGCAGCGCGGAATGGAGGCAATTACCACAGGCGCTCCAATACAAATGCCGGTAGGCGAGCAGGTCAGGGGTCGGGTGATGAATGTTACAGGTCAGGTTATAGACGGACTGGAAGAACTTGACCACAGCAGGAGGCTTCCGATTCACCGCGAGCCTCCTAAGTTCGAAGATCTTACCACCTCTACGGAAATTCTTTATACAGGTATCAAGGTAATCGACCTGTTGGAGCCTTACTTGAAGGGCGGGAAAATCGGTCTTTTCGGCGGCGCTGGTGTAGGTAAAACCGTACTAATTAAGGAGTTGATAAACAATGTTGCCAAAAAGCACAAAGGCTTCAGCGTTTTTGCAGGCGTAGGGGAACGTACCCGAGAGGGTAATGATCTCATCCGCGAAATGATAGAGTCGGGTGTAATAAAGTATGGAGATGCCTTCGTCAGGGCGATGGAGGAGGGTAAGTGGGATCTCAGTTTAGTAGATAAAGAGGAGCTTGTAAACAGTCAGGTGTCTCTTGTATTCGGGCAGATGAATGAGCCCCCCGGGGCCCGCAGCAGCGTGGCCTTGAGCGGTCTGACTTTGGCAGAGAGCTTCCGCGACAGCGGCAACAGCGCATCCCCCAAAGACATCCTCTTCTTTATAGACAATATCTTCCGTTTTACCCAGGCAGGCTCTGAGGTTTCGGCTCTTCTCGGCAGAATGCCGTCAGCCGTAGGCTATCAACCCACTCTTGCAAGCGAAATGGGCAAGATGCAAGAGCGCATCGCTTCCACCAAGAACGGCTCCATCACCTCGGTGCAAGCGATTTATGTGCCGGCAGACGACCTTACCGACCCTGCTCCGGCCACCACCTTCACCCATCTCGATGCCACAACGGTGCTAAGCCGTAAAATTACCGCACTTGGCATTTACCCTGCCGTAGACCCCTTAGAGAGCACCTCCCGCATACTTGATCCGAACATCGTAGGGCAGGAACATTACGACACCGCCCAGCGCGTCAAGCAGATTCTGCAGCGCAACAAAGAGCTGCAAGACATAATCGCCATACTTGGTATGGATGAGCTTTCCGAAGAAGATAAAATCACCGTGAATCGCGCCCGCAGGGTTCAACGCTTTTTAAGTCAACCCTTCAGCGTAGCCGAGCAGTTTACCGGCGTGCGCGGTGTCATGGTTGATATAAAAGACACTATAAATGGTTTCAAGAAAATCCTGGACGGCGAATGCGACTATCTGCCCGAGCAGGCATTCCTGAATGTAGGAACCATAAAAGAAGCCATCAATAAAGGTGAAAAAATACTTTCAGAAGCCAAGGCATAATGAAAATAACCCTTTATACCATAGACTCAAACCGCAGCTTTGAAGCGGATTCGCTGCTCCTTCCGGGCAGTTATGCTCCATTTGAGGTGCTGACGGGCCATGCTCCCATAATTTCCACTCTCGAAGCGGGGATAATCCGTTGGAGAGAAAGGGGCAGGGAGGAGAGTTTGCAGATAAAGACCGGAGTTGTAAGGGTGGTAAAAGATAATATAGAGATTTGCGCAGAATTATGAAGAAATTTTTGGGGATATTGCTTTTGTTGCTTCCGCTTTCGCTCGGGGCAAAGGACTTCGATGTTTCCGAAGTCATTTTCGGGCATATAGGGGATGCTTATGAATGGCATGTCGCCAAGATAGGGCAAAAAGATATTGTGATTTGGCTGCCTGTAATTGTCCGTACGCACGATGGGCAGTGGCATGCCTTTTCTTCAAAAAATATTTTGGGAGAAAACCTTGAATATAAGGGCTTGCGCATAGCTGCGAAAGGACAGGCGCATGAGGGTAAAATCGTAGAAGCGGACGGCTCAAGGCCTGTAATAGATATAAGCATCACCAAAAATGTCCTGTCGCTTCTGACAAGCAGTTTATTGCTGGCGATATTGGTGCTTTTCACAGCCCGATGGTATAAAAAGCACGATGCCGATAAAGTTGCCCCAAGGGGCTTGGCTGCCTTAATGGAGCCCTTGATAGTGATGATTCACGATATGGCCCGTGAAAATATCGGAGAAGAAAGTTACAGGCGTTACAGTCCTTTCCTGCTTACAGCCTTCCTCTTTATATTGCTGAACAATTTCATGGGAATCATCCCGTTTTTCCCAGGAGGCGCCAATCTTACCGGCAATATAGCCTGCACATTGGCTCTTGCGCTTTTTACATTCTTTACCGTTAATTTAACAGGTACAAAGCATTATTACAAAGACATATTCAATCCGTCCGTGCCTTGGTTTCTCAAGCCCATAATGGTGCCCGTCGAAATTTTCAGCGCCTTGGTAAAGCCTTTGTCTCTCACAATCCGACTTTTCGCCAATATGTTGGCCGGTCACATACAGATTCTATGTATGGTGAGCATCATTTTCATCGTAGCCAAATACGGTGGGGTTTTATTAGGGGGGATGAGCTTTATAAGCGTGGTTTTCGGGCTTTTTCTGGATTGTTTGGAAATACTTATCTCTTTCATTCAAGCATATATTTTCACGATGTTAAGTTCTATTTACATAGGGCTTGCACGTGCTAAAGAATAAACAAACTTAAATTTATACAATTATGTTAGGATTTATTATGTTACAGGCAGTCGCAGGTGCGGTTATCGGAAAAATCGGTGGCGCATTTGCTGCAGTTTTAGCTGCATTTGCGGCCGGCTTCGGAATCGGCATGGTCGGCAAAGCCGCAGTGGAAAACATGGCTCGTCAACCTGAAGCGGCTCCCACCATCCGCACTACAACGATTATCGTTACCGGTATGATAGAGGGCGCCTGTCTTCTCGCCATTATTACCTGTTTGCTCGTTATTGTTCTGTAATGAGCCTGATTACTCCGGATGCCGGCCTGCTTTTTTGGATGGTCGTCATCTTTGCTTTGTTGCTTTTGATATTGACGAAGTGGGGTTTTCCCATTATAACTTCTTCAATAGAAAAGCGCTCGAATCGCATAGCCGAATCTTTGCACAAGGCGGATGAAATAGAGCTGAGGTTTGCAGGAGCGGCTGCTGAGAAAGAGCAGATTATAGCTGATGCAAAAAGAGAGCAAGCGAAGATAATGGAAGAGGCTTTGGCCTCCCGCGAACAGATATTGAAACAAGCGAAGGAAGATGCTGCCGAACAGACAGCGCAAATGCTTGAAAAGGCGCGTATTCAGATAGAGGCCGATACCAAAAGCGCTCTTGCTGATATGCGTCAGCAGGTAGCTATGCTTTCGGTGGAGATAGCCGAAAAGATAATCCGCACCAAACTCTCCTCCACTGAGGAGCATAATCTCTTGATAGATAAGATGATATCTGAAGCTTCGAGAGAAACTGACAAGACTTCGTAAAGGATGAATATAGGGCTTATATCTTCCAGATACGCACGTGCGCTGCTGTTGCTTACTCAAAAGAATGGCAGCGGAGAGCAGGTTTTCTCTCAAGCCCGCGCTCTTCTGAAAGACCCGTCCACAGCCCCCTCTCCTCTTGCAGAAGACCTTGCCCGCCTTACCCTGCTGCTTCATCGCAACGGACGCGGAGAATGCATGCGCTTTATTCTAAACGACTTTATACAGCTTTACTGCTCTTCTATCGGCGCAAAAATGGCGCATCTTACCACTGCTATCCCCGCTCCGGACTTGCCGGATAAAATCAGCAAACTTTTTGGAGGCAAAATCTATTTTGATGTCGAGGTTGACCCCTCCATTGAGGGCGGTTTCGTTCTGACGGTGGGCGATAGTATGTTGGATGCCAGCGTCAAAGGGCAATTGGAACGTATCCGCAAGGAATTCCTTTTCCGGAATAGAAGAATAGTATAGTCCGCTAACATGCCGGAAATCTTTTAAAAAATGCAATAGCCAAATGATTTATGAGTAATATAAAACCAAGCGAAATATCGGAGATTCTTTTAGGACAGCTTCAAGATATGAACATCTCAGCCGGCTTCGAAGAAACGGGGCGTGTGCTGCAGGTTTCGGACGGAGTGGCGCGCATCTACGGTCTCGCCAATGTCGAGGCGGGGGAATTGCTTGAATTCGCCTCCGGCATCAAGGCCGTGGCGATGAATCTCGAGGCGGATAATGTGGGTGCGGTTTTATTGGGGCCTACCGATCAGGTTAAGGAGGGGATGAGGGTAAGCAGATTGGGAAGGATAGCCTCGATTCCTGTATCCGAAAAGATGATAGGGAGAGTTGTCAGCCCCCTTGGAGAGCCCTTGGATGGTTTGGGAGATATTGAAATAGATGATGCGGTGCTGATGCCTCTTGAGCGCAAGGCCCCGGGCGTAATCTACCGCCAACCTGTTAATGAGCCTCTGCAAACGGGCTTGAAGGCTATAGATTCGATGATTCCCATCGGCCGAGGTCAACGCGAACTCATAATCGGTGACCGTCAGACAGGCAAGACAGCTATTGCGATAGATACCATTATCAACCAGAGGTCGGAATTTTTAGCCGGCAAACCGGTGATTTGCATTTATGTAGCTGTGGGGCAGAAGGGCTCCACGGTAGCTTCTATTGTAGATACTCTCCGCTCACACGGCGCTATGGATTACAGCATTGTGGTGGCGGCTACAGCGGCGGACCCCGCAGCACTGCAATATTACGCTCCTTTTGCGGGTGCGGCCATAGGCGAATATTTTCGCGATACCGGCAGGCATGCTCTTGTGGTTTATGATGACCTTTCTAAGCAGGCGGTTGCATACCGCGAAGTTTCCCTTATTCTCCGCAGGCCATCCGGACGAGAGGCATACCCCGGAGATGTTTTCTATCTGCATTCGCGGCTTCTCGAACGTGCCGCCAAAATAATTGACCAGCAAGAAGTTGCCGAGCAAATGAACGACCTTCCCGAAGCCCTTCGCGGCCGTGTTAAGGCAGGAGGCTCGCTTACCGCTCTGCCAATTATCGAAACTCAGGCGGGAGACGTATCCGCATATATCCCTACCAATGTGATTTCTATTACTGATGGGCAGATATATTTGGAAACCTCGCTCTTCAACAGCGGTTTCCGCCCGGCCATAGATGTTGGAATTTCGGTTTCGCGTGTAGGAGGTTCAGCTCAAATAAAGAGCATGAAGAAAGTCGCAGGCACCCTTAAAATCGATCAGGCGCAATATGAGGAACTTGAATCTTTCAGCAAGTTCTCATCCGACCTCGACAGAGTTACCGCCATGGCTTTGGACAAAGGGCGCAAGAATAATGAACTGCTCATTCAGCCGCAGTATTCGCCTATGCCTGTAGGTGAACAGGTTGCAGTGCTTTATTGCGGTACGCATGCGCTTATGAGTTCGCTCGAAGTATCGCAAGTGCGTGATTTCGAGAAGCTTTTTCTTGAGCGTATGCGTGTTTCTTACCCCGAATTGTTAGAGCGCCTCGGTTCCGGAGAAATCTCGCGCGAAGTTGAGAAGATTATAGAGAAGGAAGCAAGTGAAATTTGCAGTTTGCTGAAAACAGAGAATAGCTGATGTCATCGTTAAGGGAGATAAAAGACAGGATAGGTTCTATTCGTTCGACGCTGAAAATCACCGGCGCCATGAAGCTTGTCGCCTCTGTCAAATTCCGAAAGGCGGAGCGCGCCCTCAAGGCAATCCGTCCCTACGAATCCACCCTTATCTCCATCTTCCGAGACACTCTTTCTGCCGCCTCTGCTCGCTCTTTCTCCGGTGTCGGCAGTTCTCTTGGTCCCTCTTTCGGCGCTTCTGCTAATTTTTCTCCTTCTTCCGGCTTTACCTCTGTCGGCAGTTCAACTTTTGCTGCCGACCGGCCTGGCTCTGCACCAGACAGCTCCGACGGCTCTACTGCTCCCTCCGGACATGCAGGCTCTTCCGCTTCATCTGATGATAAAAATCAGCAGAAAAAAGTAGCCGTTGTGGCGCTTGCAAGCAACTCCTCCCTTTGCGGCTCATTCAACAGCAATATCCTTCGCAAAGTTGAGTCTGTTTTAGAGCATCTCAATGGAAATGCCGACATCTTCGCCATAGGCCGCAAAATCGCCGACCCCCTTCGCAAATCCGGCTTCCCATCTCCTTCCGTCCCCATTTTCGCCTCCTCTTCACCTGCTGCACGCCCGGCCTCTCCCTCCTCCCTGCCAAAATCTACTATTGGCGCTTCTTCTATAAATGCCCGCTCAGCGTCCCTTTCCTCCTCCTCCGCTCCTTCATCTTTTTTAGACCTGAACGATTTGGTGACGCACCCGACTTACGAGGCCGCAACCCATTTGGCAACAGCGCTTGTCGAGGCTTATAATTCAGGCAAATATGCAGGCGTGGTGCTTGTTTATAACCGCTTTATTTCCTCTTCCAAACTCGAAGTTGTTTTGGAGAGGTATTTACCCTTTGAGGCTGAGAGTCCAGCCGTTTCAGGGAAGTCTTCGGCTTCTTCTGCTCTCCCTTCCTCTTCCTCTTTTTCCTCTTCTTCTTCTTCTTCCTCTTCCTCTTCTTCCTCTTCCTCCTCTTCTTCTTCTGACTTTACCGAATATGCCGATAGCTATGTTGAGGAAGGCCCTGATTTTATATTCGAGCCATCTGCAAAAGAGATAATTGCAGAACTGAAGCCTCGAATTTTGAGCTTAAAAATTTACTCGATGCTTCTAAACAGCATTACCGCCGAACATGCCGCTCGCATTATTGCTATGCAAACCGCTTCCGATAATGCACAGGACCTCTTGGACGACCTTACGCTCGAATATAATAAGGAACGCCAACAGCAGATAACTTCCGAAATCCTCGATATTGTCGGCGGCTCGCAGCAATAGTTTTTATGGTCTTGCCTTTGCTTAACGCTGTTGTTTGACAATTACTGCATTTTTATTCAACCTTCTGTTTTTATTTAACCTTCCGTCCGGCATTCTTAAATTGTTTATGTATTAACTATGAAAAGCGTTGTCATACTTTGTAATGGAGAGTTTCCAAAAAAAGAATACCCGCTTTATCTGCTTAGAACGGCGGATGTCATAGTTTGCTGCGACAGTCGATATAATATA
>Ga0255344_1005895_pt1 | contig 11379 bp, 10 predicted proteins | sample wastewater_treat_5_FD_192414 | JGI IMG/M metagenome (GOLD analysis project Ga0255344, IMG submission 192414) | Wastewater microbial communities from Lulu Island WWTP, Vancouver, Canada - plant18 | ecosystem: Engineered > WWTP > Wastewater > Unclassified | place: Canada: Vancouver, British...
CTGAGCCATCGTCATGCACCAGAACTATCTGGCTGCCTGATTTTACCATCTCCTCCAGCGTTGCCTGCTTCTTGCGATTCTTGTTTTGTTTGGTCATCTTGATCTCCTTCTCGGTTACCCGACTGTTAACTTATGGGTTCTACATAGAACCTGTCGCAACCGTGGTCAAGTCCTTTCTGCACAATACGATAATAAATTGGAATGATTGGCACTTGACAGAATCGGTATGTTATCAGAAGATACAAACAGCCTACAGACCCTACATAGAATGCCCTCCGAGACATGGGGACACCGCCCGGTGATCCCCATTTTTTTTTTGTCCTCACAAATCCATTTGAAGTTTTCGGTGATTAAAGCTTGAAGTTTTCGGTGATAAAACATTGAAGTTTTCAGTGATGAAAATTGAAGAAACGGTGATTAAATTTGAAGAAACGGTGATTAAAACTCGAGTGAGAGAATCGCCATTCTATGCCCGTTTTCCTCGATTTGAAGTTTTCGTGATTAAAATTGAAGTTTCTGGTGAGGGTTTATATTGACATAGAAATCAAAATAATAAGACTTATTTTTTTTAAGATTTGTGCTGGGAATAATGTGTTTTATATGTGATCAACAATTATCATTTTTAGAGATTTTATTGGCGGGATCCTTGTTGCAAGGTTACAAGATATGTGAGAACTTGAGTTGAATTTAAAACAACTTATGCTACATAACTACTTGCTACAAAGGAGAGAAAAGAATGTGAGTAAAGACATTTTCAGTGATAATGTCAACAATGGGAGTGATGATAATCATTCGTTCCGCAATTCAAAACTAGTGTTTTTTGTTTGGATAGTGCTTTTAGTTGGATTATTGGTAACTATATCACCACTTATTGCTAGTGAGCCTGGGGAAATATTAGGACCAGAATCAGGTTACATTGATCTCCACTGGCAAAGCGATGACAAGATAGTAGCCATACAATCGGAGAGTGAATACTATCCTGATAAATTACACTATACCCATGGTGAGATTGTCACAGTAAAATGGTACTCATAAAGTAGCTCCTAATTTATCCGTGTGTGGGCTCCCCACACACGGATGATACAGATAAAAACAGAAAGGAAAACTAATGACACATAAACGATTCAGGTATGATTATGTAATAGTCCTTCTATGCTTAATAAGCTCTACAATGCTGTTACCGTTAAACGCTGTCATTCTACCGGTAGCAATGGACGGATCGCAGCAATATACCAGTATCCAGTCCGCTGTTCAATCCTCAGCACATGGTGATACTGTGTTGGTCTATCCGGGAACTTATATGGAAAATGTTAACTACTCTGGGAAGAACATCACAATTGCCAGTCTTGAGCTTACTACTGGTGATCCATCCTACAGGCAGACCACTATAATTGACGGTAATCATAACGGTGCAACGGTTCGTAGTATTGATCCAATCTCCAATGCTGGACTATTCGGATTTACCATTATCAACGGAAGTGGTGTTGATATGATATATGGGGGCGCTACCTATACCCGCGGGGGAGGTATTTATGTCAACTATGCCAGCTCGTTCCAATTAAACAGTTGTATAATTAATGATAACTATGCTTCTCTTTCAGGGGGTGGGGTTTATGTTCGGAATGGGACAATTTTCATGAGCGACTGCCTTATAACAGGAAACTCATCAGGTAGTGGTGGAGGCATATGTATTGAGTATTACGGCACTATCGTCTTCGATCAAATACAACGATCTAGTGTCTTCGAAAACACTGCTGCTTTTTGCCAGGATATTGGAATCTTCAGTCCACGCATTGATTGCAGTATATACCTTGATACGGCGACGGTAAATCCACCTTCAGATTACTATATATATTTCAATAAAGGAAACGCAATAACACCCGGAAACTTACTAGTATTGGACGTTATTAATGGATACCGGACTGAGATCAATAGCGATCTCTTTGTATCGCCATTGGGTAGCAACAACAACGATGGCTTGTCCCCCGATAGTCCTTTAAAAACTATCATCCGGGCAGTACAGTTAATAGAAACAGATAGCCTGAACAGCAGGACCATTCATCTGGCCCCAGGGACATACTCATCTTCTGATGAACAATTCTTCCCTATAGGTCTGAAATCATATCTTTCCTTGGTGGGGGATTCTTTAAGTATGTCTGTACTTGAGAATATTCATTATCCTGTAACAGTAAATATTACATTTCTTACTGATGCATCTCTGTCTAATGTTATTATTGAGCATAATAATTACATACCCGCCAAAGTCATAGAGATCAACTTCTCTTTTAATACGATACTAAAGAATATAACTATAAATCCGTGTGAAGCTGTTTCATTTGGAGGTATTGACTGTGGCTCTAATAATTACATTCCTTCAACCTGTTATATGGAGAATGTTCAAATACTAGGGCAGCGAAGTAATAGACGAGTCGGAATCAATTTCAATGTTGTTGATGCAACACTTAAGAATGTAACAATTGATGGTTGCTATAACTATGGCTATGAAATCTATAACTCTTGGCCTATTCTGTATTCCAACGGCAGCATATTAAATATTGAAAATGTGAGTATAATCAACAACAGTATTCTTAATAGCAATTATTCGATTGTGTCTATCGGCATGTGGATAGACGCACTTCAAACGAAATTGTCCATAACTGATCTCCTTTTTGCCAACAACAGCACTGCAGGTGATTTTGCATTTGAGCTTTACAATTACCACAGCGAAAGAGGGCAAATATCAAACTGCACCTTTGCTAACAATACTGTACCAAATCCCTACTCACCTGTTTTGCTAAATGGAAATCTGCAAGTAGCGAATTGTATTTTTTATAACGATACTGTTGCATATGGTGAGATCAGTATGTATAATCTAACCAATCCGGAGCTCTTCCATGACATGCTGTTCCAGAACAATTTAATTAGAAACTACCCTGAAAGCGTGCATTATTCAAATGGCCAGTTTTTATTCAATGAATTCAATTTTTCTGCAAATCCATCATTTTGTAGTGATGACTGGTCGGACATCCTCAGTTACCGACTCGGTAATAGCTCGCCTTGCATTGATACCGATATGGCTGATACATTGGGGCTTAATCTTCCGGCTATCGATCTCTATGGAAATCCCCGAGTTTATGGAAACTATATTGATATTGGATGCAATGAATATAGTGGATATGTTTCCAACCCTGATATCCCAATCCCTGGGGAGATTTCGTTTAAGTGTTATCCAAGCCCCTTCCAATCCAGCGTTACAATACTGATTGATCTGCTAAAAACTTCCAAGACATTGCTATCCATCTACAATATCAAAGGCCAATGTGTAAAAACCCTTAGCAATAATGTGTTAGAGAAAGGGGAGCATACCCTGATTTGGGATGGAACTGATGAACAGAACAGAAAGGTAGGCAGTGGAGTGTATCTGGTTAGGCTTTGTGCTTTGAACCAAACAACATCCATTAAGAAAATCATCAAAGTCGATTAATCTATTTACTTGTTAGCATAACTACACTAAAAACCAAATATTTACTTCAGATTACATTAATTGTGGGCATTCCGTCTGACCTTTGAATAAGATTGTTGCTCATAAAAGTTGACATAGATTGGTTTTAACAAGTTCTTGAAAAAAATGAGAATATCATAGTGGTTCCATAATTATTAAGGAGCTTATTATGGAAAAGCAAACTAAAACTAAAGCCAAGCAAGAAATTATAAACCGCTTAAGCTAATCACCAGCACTTTATTAAAGAAATAGATTTGATAATGGACTGGACTAAAATCAATAAAGTTCTCTCCAAGGTAGAAATTAAACGCGAATCTGTAGCTGGCAAAAACTAACACCGATGCTTGTTTTGACTTACAATTTTGCCACTACCCTCTCAGTAACCACATCCCTAAAATTGCACACATTTTCAAACGAATTATAATTGGTCCCCTAACTTCAAAATTGTGAGTTAAAACAAGAAAAAAGCGCATTGCCAACCGAGTTTTAGTTTTGGAAATTTGAAGAAGTATTTTGGTTGGGATAGATCTATCTATATGGGACTGAAGAAAACTTCAGATTATTTAGTGATAGGCTTTCTTACTACTTTCGCGGCTGGGTTGCCAGGGGTGTTCTGATTTGCGTCTACCTTTGCGTTCTGTTTTATTTTCAGTGATGCTTGCCACAATAGGAATTCCCTTGTATTTGTTTCGGTTAAAGGCCTTAAGCAGTTGATCTTTATAGGATGCATCCAGTGCAATCAGGCAGTGTTCTTTCATAATCTCAATCAAGCCGATCTCGATACTTCGGGTAACCTTCATTTGGTTCACAAAGCGCATCAGACCACGCTTGGTAAGGCCATTGTCGCTGCCGATATTCAGCCAGAAAGTAACGAAGCTGAAGCTCTTTTTATCGCCTTTGGTTTTTGCTTCGTTGCTTTGGTCAAGATCAGGAAGGTCCTTGTAATAATCCAGAAAGCGATTAAATTCCATGGACACGAAACGCTGGATCAGCTCTTCACGGGTCATCCAGCTTAGCTTTTTATATACATTGGTAAGGAAGGATTCGATCTCCGCGGTGTTGATTTCAGTGCGTTCCATAGTATCGATAAAATGATAGAGCTGCTTTTCACAGATTTCCCTTCCCCCCGGAACTTTTTGCCAGATAATGTCCTTTCCCAAGCGTTTTTCGATAACCCTCAAGATAGATAGTTCCTTGCTATGAACGATGCTAAGACTAATACCGCTTTTTCCCGCTCTGCCTGTTCTGCCTGAACGGTGAATATACACATCCGGTTCGTTGGGTATGTGGCAATTGATGATGTGGGTAAGGTCATCCACATCCAGTCCGCGGGCGGCCACATCGGTAGCTACCAGCAGTTTAACATATTTTGAGCGGAAACGGCTCATCACCAGTTCTCGTTGACCTTGTGACAAATCACCGTGTAGGGCTTCGGCATTATACCCATCGTGTTGTAGTTTGTTAGCAATTTCTTGAGTTTCGATGCGGGTACGGCAAAAGATGATCCCATAGATCCTGGGGCTCATATCCACAATCCGCTTCAGTGCAAGGTATTTATCTTGGGCATGCACCTTGTAATAATAATGGCTGATGTTCTCGGCACCCTTGTTTTGGTTGCCCACGCTGATGTGATGTGGATTGCGCATAAATGTTGTAGCAAGCTGTTCCACCTCCTTGGGCATAGTGGCTGAAAAGAGCAGAATTTGTTTGGACTGGGGTGTGTGGCTCATAATCTCAAAGATTTCATCCTTAAAACCCATGTTCAGCATTTCATCGGCCTCGTCCAATACTAAGCGATTGACCATCTCCAGCTTCAGCACGCCCTGGCGGATCATATCATTTACCCGTCCGGGAGTGCCAGTTACAATGTGCACTCCTTTTTGCAAAGCTTCCTTTTGTTTGTAAATGGGTGCTCCGCCATACACGGAAGTCAGTCGAATGCGGGGCAGGTACTTAGCATAACTTGTAAGGTCTTTATTTATTTGCAAACACAGTTCGCGGGTGGGGCATAAGATCAGGGTTTGCACAGTAAGCTGTTCTATATCTGTTTCGCTGAGAATGGGAAGTCCAAAGGCAGCGGTTTTGCCAGTACCGGTCTGCGCCAAAGCGATCAAATCTTGGTCGTTTTCCAGCAGCCAGGGGATGGTTTCCTCCTGAATGGGAGTGGGGGATATGAAACCAAGATCCTGAATTGCTCTGAGAATTGGTTCCGGAAGGTTGATATCAGTGAATTTAGTCAATGTGAGGGGATTCCTTTTTGTAAATTTCGAGCCAAACTGAAGAGGGAGTCATTTCTGTCTAGCATTTGTTTTCTCAGGCTTGGGTAGTAAAGGTAAAAGGTATCTGTTCTTATTATTCTTTCCTATCAGCTGCATATATTTGTCAGCCAAAATTGGAGGGATGACAGGAATGGTCTTATTGGCATTCAATAATCTGATATAGTAAGGCACCCTCAGAAAAATGATTGACAGCAGCAGCAACTGATATAAAATGCCATTATGAGGTTGATTTTATGCAAAAGAATATGAAAGAAGCGCTGTTTCTGGATAAACTGTTTGTTCTGTTGGAAACTCAGGGCGAAGTTATGGAAGCCGTAAAACACCAGAAACTTAATAAAAAACACTATAGCTTTGAGGAGCTTACAGCTCATAATCGAAAGACGGAAAACTTATTAAAAGCCATTTCTAAAAATAAAGCACTGGAAGCAAAGTTAGAAGGAATTTTCCATGAACTTTCCGTTCTGCCTCTAAAGCATATACACACTAATGAGCGTTTAGATCTAAACGAGCTTTTTGAAATAAAATCCTTTCTTTTCTATTACCTTCATCTGAAACAGACCTTGCAGGAAAATAAATTGGATTGCTTACATCCGCTTCCGGATATGCAAAATCTGTTTACTTTACTTGACCCTGAAGGTAATAATCTGCCTACTTTTCGGATTTATCCTTCCTATTCACCTCTTTTGATAAAACTTACCCAAAGGCAATTTGCCATCGCTAACCGCTTAAAAGAAGTGCGTAATAGAGATTTGGAGAATGCCAGAAAAGAACTTGGTTACCCTACTCTGAAAGAAGAATTCACTCTTTCCCGCAATAGGAAAGAACAACTGGAAGCAATTTTGGCTTCTCAATATTTTATTGTAGTTTCCGAAGGACTGGCAAATTACAATTTCCGCTTAGCTGATTCTAAAGAAGCTGCAGAATTGAAAACAGAATTACACCAACTCTCCATTCTGCTTACAGAAGAAGAAAACAGAATTTTAAGCTCTCTAACTGCACAGATCCAAAAAGATTTTAATCTCCTGGAACAAGCATATAACGGTGCCAGTGAATATGCCTGGAATTTTTGCCTGGCTAAATTTGCTTTGCAATATGATTGCTGCTTGCCGGTTTTAACTAATAACTCTGAAGGAATCAGCATTTCTCAGGCTGTCAATTTACCGCTTAAGCTCTTTCTGGAGAATATAAAACGCAAATATCAACCCCTGGAAATTAAACTCTCCCGAAAAGACAATCTAATTACCGGTCCCAATATGGGTGGAAAAAGTAGTGCTCTAATAACTATCGGACAAATATGCACGCTGGCTTCTTTAGGAATACCCTTACCCGCTAAAAATGCTAAATTGCCTATTTACGACGAAGTATATTATAATCATGATACGGGTGAAAACAGTGAAACCCTTAGTTCCTTTGCGCGGGAAGTGGTTTCGCTATCTACGATGTTACAACATAAAGGCAAAAAACTCATCTTGCTGGATGAATTTGCTAAAGGTACTAATCCGGAAGAAGGAGAGGCAATTTGTGTAGCTACCCTTAAGTATTTAATAAACAGTGAACATACTTTAATTTCTGCCACACATTTCAGTGCTCCCACTGAACTATCCGGATTATCTCATTTCTGCATAAAAGGTATTGATGAGAAAAGCTTGAAACGGCTTGAACAGATGAAAGATAGCAGTTTAGAAACTCGTCTTGCTCTTCTTTCTGAAGCAATGGATTATTCTCTGATGCCTGTGTCCGAAAATACAAATCCTCCTAAATGCGCAATTAGGATTGCTGGTATTTTAGGCCTACCTCAAGAAATATTGGAAATGTTAGCCAAGGAGTAATATGCAAAAAATTAAACCCCAACAAGTTATCGACCTGGCTATTGAAGCAGGACGCATTATTTTACAAAGCGGAGGAACTACAAATCGCGTAGAATTGATGATGCGTAAGGTTTGTAACTGTTTTGGATATCCCAAAACAGAATCCTATGTTACTCCAACGGGTATCTTTATCAGCGTTAAAGATGAATACGGCAGTATCTTCACCAGCATCAAAAGAATAGATAATCGGCGCATAGACTTGGGGAAAATAACTAGCATCAGTAGAATGGTTAATTGTATGCAGCTAAAACCACCTTCAGAACAAGATTACAATGAACAGCTTATAGATTTTGAAGAAGAACTGAAAAAAATAGATACTGAAAACCCCTGGCCTTCTTGGTTGAAGGACCTTTGTGGAGGTGGTACTAGTGGTTTTTTTTGTTTGCTTTTTGGTGGTTCCTGGGCTGAATTCGCTGTTGCTTTTACTATTGGAGTTATCGTTACTTTCGGCTTAAAATATCTGGAAAAATTGGCTTTTAATAACTTCCTCCTGAATGCTATTGCTGCTGCTCTGATTGTTTTACTGGCAAAAACAATAGATATCTTCGTGCCTTATATTCGCTTGGATAATATCATCATTGGAGGCATTATGTTACTTGTTCCCGGACTTTCAATTACTAATGCTATGCGCGATACGATGAGCGGAGATTTAGTAGCTGGAACAGCCAGAGCTGTAGAAGCTTTTTTTATAACGGTTGGAATCGTGGCGGGAAGTGCTTCTATGCTTAAAATCTTGTCACTTTGGGGATATTAATGAAACCTTTTGATGGTTTAACTTTAATGCAATTCCTTTGGGCTTTCTTAGCTATTTTGGGCTTCTCCATTCGCTCCAACCTGAAAGGGATCAAAATCTTATTTACAGCTTTAAGTGGAGGACTTTGCTGGTTTTTTTATCTAATTGTGTTATATTATAGTAAGTCAGTATTGTTTTCTGTGTTTATAGCCATTATTGTAGTTTGCATTTATTCTGAAATACTGGCACCACGGTTAAAAACACCAGTTTCTGTTTTTGTAACTTGTGCCATTATTCCTTTGGTTCCAGGACGCGGACTATTTAATTCAATGCAACTTTATATAGCTGGTGACAATCTAAATGCTTCCAAAACTATTTTACAAACCTTACTTATCGCTGGAACCATTTCGATAGCTATTGCTATTGTGTCCTCCGTTACAAATTTAATAAACAAACTGATGAACAGATTTTAGGAGAAAAACAATATGTATAAATCAGTTAAACAACAACTTCTGGAACAGCGTATCTTAAAATTGCTTTCCGGCAAAGCACTTAAAACCGCTGAATGGCTATTTGCCAATCCTGAACTACAAGCGGCTCAAGAATATGCTAATATAGTATCTATTAAGCGTTTGGGCTATAATGATCATGGCCCTGTTCATACACGTAAAGCAACTTTTAATGCGATCAAGATGTTCAAATTGCTCAATCAGGCAGAAATAAAAATGAACCTTGAAAAAGAAGGTGCTGGTACTGCAGACGATTCACTCACCGCTGTTATTTTAGCTTCATTACTACATGATCTGGGTATGGCTATTACTCGCGATTCTCATGAATTGCTCTCTATTCAGCTTGCCCTGCCATATATTGACGCAGTATTAAACACTTTACATAGTGATGAAGAAATAAATGTTAGAACCGCTATCCGCTCTCTTGCCATTGAAGGAATCTTTGGACATATGGCCACCCGGAAAATTAATTCTCTGGAAGCTGGATTAGTTTTAATTGGTGATGGTAGTGATATGGAAAAAGGTAGAGCCAGAATACCCACTATGCTTTCTTCCAAAGCTCGCGTTGGAGATATTCATCGCACTTCCGCTTCTGCTATTCAAAAAGTGAAAATCTTTAAAGGACAGGAAAAACCGATCAATATAACCGTAGAAATGAATGCCTCCGTTGGCTTTTTTCAGATCGAAGAAGTGTTTTTCCCTAAAATAAATACCAGCCCCGTGAAACCCTATATTGAACTTTTTGCAGGAGTTACAGATAGAGAAATGCTTCGGTATTTGTAGGTTTTGCGCCAGGAAAATTGCAGGGTTTTGGAAACCCATATCAAAATCCCATTAATGCAACAGAATATTTTATTATGTCTCAACTCTTCCGTCGGGTGTTTGTAGATGGTTATAGAATGATGTGCGGGTTCATTGATTATATATAGGAATAGTTAATAATGGGATCCATCGCGGCCAATACAAGAATTGAATAAAAGCACTTGTTTTCTTTTTCCTTATTTTAAGGTCAGTTTCGTTGATGAACTTTGTCCGAGTAATGTGTTTACCTTTGCGAAACATACACCGCTTGCCAATTTGTTTTGCATTGTATCTCTTCCATCAATAATGTTAGTGGAGTAAATATTTGTAGTGCAAAATACCAGTATCGCAATATAATAATAAACTCTATGTTTCACTATTTTCTCCTTTTCAAAGCACAATAGAAATATACCATTGATCCATCCCAAGCGCTTGCTAAGCTCCCTATTCGAGATATCGACACATTGGATGGGATACCGGCAACTAATTCGCTTACATGATTACCAACTGAATATTTCCAAATTTTATCAAGGTATTTGGGAACATAAAAAATGACATCACCTGATTGAGAAGATGAGAAAAATCCATGACCACCCATATCAACTCCTGTCTCAATAATTTCCTCGCTACAATTAAGTAAGTTGATAATTTTGAGCACGCCCGGATCATAGATCAAGTGAATTTGGTCATCTGACAAATTAAACCGATGAGTTTCAGCACAGCCAGTACCTACATTTTCAAGATCAGTACCGTCAAGATTACACCTTTTTAGCTGACTAGATATAGTGAAATACAACTTTTTGTCCCTTTCGTTGTAAACTAAGTTGTCAAGATAGTGTCCGAGAGATGGTAGATTAACGATTTCCTGAGTTTCCATATTTATGTAAGCTCCATAGTTTGTGTAATCTTTATGCTGGTTGATCTGGGTATGTGAACTGAAGCACAGGATGTTTCCAGATTTTGAAATCACAGGATTTTTAAAACGACTTTCAGAGATATTTGATGTTAATTGTCTTAGGTGCAAAGAAGGGTACATAAGTTCATATAGATTCCTATTAGCACTAAAATACATCTTAGAGCCATCAGGTAACTGTGAAACTCTGCATATCTTGTCATTTATTAAAGTATCAGCTGTTATCTTAACTAAGCTCAGGCTTTGCGGATCAAGCAACCACATAGCATTGGAGTAGATTAGAAGTTTTCCATCAACTGTGGAGTACATTTCTTCGATGCCTGATGTAATGTTTGGATCTTTTTGGATCAATCTAAAATTTGTCCCATCGGCATTTATGCTACACAACCATTCCTCTGTTGGTATGGCAAGAGGATCTGTTATGCAAGAATTCAACACAACCAGCATTCCCACCAATAAAACCAGATATAAATATCTTTTCATTTCTTCCTCCTATCTATCTGATTTTTGGAATTCTTTGATTTGGTACTTACTTTGTTTCACCAGTCCTGCATTACCTTCATAAACATACATCATAGTGTCAGGAATTGCTGTTACATCAATCGTAAACACTGAATCTATAACAGCATTTGATCCCGCTGTTTTCCATTCAATGGAATATGCAGCGATGCTGTCTGCCTCATTATCTGCGAATAAGAAAAATGCAACTGAAAGCATAATAGACCACAGGAAAATCTTAAGCATCTTCATTTTTCAACCTCACTTGACTTCTAT
>Ga0255344_1005897_pt1 | contig 11375 bp, 8 predicted proteins | sample wastewater_treat_5_FD_192414 | JGI IMG/M metagenome (GOLD analysis project Ga0255344, IMG submission 192414) | Wastewater microbial communities from Lulu Island WWTP, Vancouver, Canada - plant18 | ecosystem: Engineered > WWTP > Wastewater > Unclassified | place: Canada: Vancouver, British...
ATTTGTTTGTTTCAAGGACGCTTTGAGGTTCATCTGGCGGGTATATGCCTCCGAGAAAAAGGGCAATTACGTCACTGCGGACCTGCCGTTCAAAATTGAGCGGATGGAGCGAGCCCCATCCGTCCGGCGGGGGCTAGCTCCCGCCGAATTTATTTGTCATAAGTATGCCCCATCCCTACGGCGGGGTATAGCTTTTCGAAAAAGGGCAATGAAATCGCTGCGCACCTACTGTTCAAAATTGCGCGGATGGAGCAAAACCCTGCGGGCACATGCCTCATCCGTACGGCGGGGGCTAGCTCCCGCCGAATTTGTTTGTTTCAAGGACGCTTTGAGGTTCATCTGGCGAGGATATGCCTCTGCAAAAAAGGGCAAGGACATCGCCGCCGACCTGCCGTTCAAAATTGAGCGGATGGAGCGAGTCCCACCCGTACGGCGGAGAATGACTTTTCGATAATGGGCAAAGAAGTTGCTGCCGACCTGCCGTTCAAAATTGAGCGGAAGGAGCAATACCCTGCGGGCACATGCCCCATCCGTATAATAGCTTGGATTATGTAGAAAGGATTGAGGACTATGGTGCCAATGGATTTTGACGCTTTTTTGTCTTCAACACATGGTCCTATTTTTATCACTTTACTTTCTAAGTACGAGAGGACATTGGCTGGTTGTTATACATATTATTAAGCATCATTCTTCAAACGGATTGCGCCATTTTCCTGCTGCAGTTGAAGTAGCTTGTCAAATTTCAAGCGTACCACCAACAATGTCAGGAAAAACATCACCACATAAACAATTGCGCCGAGTCTTGGCGCAGAAGGTGTGGTAATCAACCCAAGCAAAAACTGTCCGAACGGCACAAACCCAAACACCAGGAGAAACATGCTTTGAACTTTTCCGCGCATGCTTTCCGGCACGTAAGTCTGTATGATCGTGTTGATCCGCGGCGATAAAACTCCATGAATCACATTCATTAACATCAGCGAGCTAATTGCAATAATTACATTATTACTGATTGCAAATATCAGAAGGAAAAAGCCTATCAGAACGTAACCCAGATACTGATTTCTACCAAATCTTGTTTCGTTGCGTTTCCCGATCGCCATGGATAATACAGCCCCGATCAATTGCCCCAGCCCGCAGGATGACATCAATTTGCTCATCCCGCTCGAATCAAGCCCAAAGACATTCTTTGCGAAATAAGGAATGATCGAAAAAATTGACATGATGAACAGTGACAGCGCGATAGTGATCAGCCAGAGAGGCAATATGATTTTGTCTTTTATGAGAACATCCGGTTGAAAAGTCTTTTTTAAGTCTTTGTTTTCCGTTTCTGCAATCGAAGAGGGCAGTTTTATCAGAAAAAACATAAGCAGGGGAATCAGAATGCTGTAACAGTAAACAAAAAAGGGCGTCGAAGGGGAAAAAGATTTCAGCAACCAGCCTGCCCACATCGGCCCTAAAAATCGCGAGGCATAAAGCCCTACCAAACTTAGACTCATCCCCATAGGGACGTAGGTTTGAGGGATGAGCATGGGTATATAAGAAAGAAATACGGGTTGCCAAATTGCATTTAATGTACCGATCAGGAAAGAGATTGCGTAGGTCACGATGAAATTGAATGACAGTTTTGAGGAAATCAGACTGAAGGCACAGGCGACGATGATTTGCAGTACAAGAATAAGACGGAGGGAGCGCAGTTTATCCTTGTTATCTGCGATCGCTCCACCCATCAGCGAGAAGAGAAATTGCGGCAACGTCATGCTCGTGGCAATGACACCAATATGAAAAGCAGAGTTCGAAAACTCAATCACGCGCCAATTCAGAGCAGTGATGTAAACTGACATTCCGACCTGCGACAGGATAACGCTTAGCATCAGAACGTAAAAGAGAATTAGTTTTTTCAGTTTTCCATTCATTTTGCTTCTCCGGAGTTGGCACAAACCAACTTATAACTTAAACAATAACAGAAGCATACGGTGGATCTCTGCGCAAAAGAAAAAACAATCACTTTCGTTTACTCTTCCGATCACAATCAAATTATAACTTTGATTTAGTTTTGTCATTTTTATCCGTAATTCCCGCCTTTCCCTGGTGAGAAGCAGGATGATCAGAGGGATCAGTCAGAAAAGTTTTGGATAAAAGCGGTTTGTATTCAAACTGCCCGATTTCTGCCTTATACCCTTTTCAGCTATTCAAACGCAATAACCCGACTGGCGAATCGTGCCTGCCGGCAGCAGAGAAGCTGATGATTTGCATTATAATGACAGGGTATGAGCACTCTGGGCATCCTCAATGACCGCTACCAAATCGAACAAACGCTGGGTACAGGCGGGATGGCGATCGTTTATAAAGCCAAAGATCTGATGCTCGAGCGTTATGTCGCGGTTAAAGCGCTGCGAGAGGACTTTTCGCAGGATATTGCCTTTCGTGAACGCTTCCGCCAGGAAGCCAAAGCCGCCGCGAACCTCTCCCACCCGAACATCGTCACGGTGCATGACTTTGGTCTTGATCAGAAGCATCTCTTCATCGTAATGGAATACATGCCGGGCACAGACCTGAAGACGCTCATCAAGCAAAAAGGGCGCTTCAGTGTCGCCGAAGCGCTGGAACTGATGATTCAGGCATGCGGAGGGGTGGGATATGCCCACCGTGCTGGATTGGTTCACTGCGACATCAAACCCCATAACATGCTCGTCACTCCGGAAGGACGCCTGAAAGTGACCGATTTTGGCATCGCGCGGGCGCTTTCTTCCATCTCTCCGGATGAACGCAGTGAAGTCGTTTGGGGTTCGCCGCATTACTTCTCCCCGGAGCAAGCCAGCGGCAAGCCGCCTTCGCCGGCTTCGGATGTGTACTCTTTGGGCGTCATTCTCTACGAGATGCTGGCGGGAAGGCTGCCGTTTATCGCTTCGGATTCGAGTGAGCTTGCGCGTATGCACCGCGAGGACAAGCCCGTCGCGCCCCGCTACTATAACACCAGCATTCCTTCCAAACTGGAGGAAATCATCCTCAAAGTGCTTTCCAAAGAGCCTTCCGCCCGCTATCGGACGGCTGACCAGCTCGGAAGGCTGCTGATGGGTTTTTACGAATCTGAACTTTCCGTGCCCATCACGAACGAAAACCTGAATCAACTCTCCAAGCTGGAAAAAGCACGTCCAAACCCGTTGCCGATTGAGCTAACGCCAACCCCCGTGCCCGCGCCAAACAGAAGCGCCGCCGCTCCGGAAGCGGTCAAGGCAACCCAAGAGCATGGACGGTCCTCACAGACGAACCGGACCCATTTTAGCGCGAGGCAAAGCGCGCAGGCTGAGCCCACGAAGCCAGCTATCGATTGGAAGACCTGGTCCCTGGGTCTGTTGGCGGCAGCGCTGCTTTTGGGGCTGGTGCCATTTTGGTTCTATGTTTACATACTGCTCAAACCCTGAGGTGAAGTGTTATGAATGCTTTGATCTCCCCTTCCATCCTTTCGGCTGATATGATGCGGCTCGGCGCGGACCTGCAAGCCTGCGAAGCGGCGGGCGCGGACGCCATCCACATCGATGTCATGGACGGCAGATTCGTCCCGAATATCACCTTTGGTCCGGATATTGTCGCGGCGTGTAAACGCGCCACTTCCCTCCCGCTGGATGTTCATCTGATGATCGTTGAACCCGAAAAGCACCTGGAGAGCTTTGCAAGCGCTGGGGCAGATTACCTGACGGTACACTACGAAACCTGTCCGCATATCCACCGTACCCTGCAGACCATCCGCGAACTGGGCGTCAGACCCGGGCTGAGTTACAACCCGGGCACACCGGTGGAATCGCTCGGGCTGCTGGCGGAGATGGTGGATTTGGTCCTCATCATGTCGGTCAATCCGGGCTTTGGAGGGCAGAAGTTCATCCCTCAAGCGATCGGTAAGATTGAGCAAACCTGCGCGATCCTGAGCGCGCATGGATCCAGCGCAATGGTTCAGGTGGACGGCGGCATCAGCGCAGCCACAATTCAGGCTGTCTACGCGGCTGGCGCCCGAAATTTTGTCGCTGGAACGTCAGTATTCAAGCATCCGGACGGCGTGGCTGGCGGCGTGCGCGCGTTGAGAGAAGCGATCGATTTAAATCAAAAAAGCCGCTAACGCGACTTTTTGATCGTTTGTGGGTTAACAAACTAGTTGAAATTTTTGGTCAAAGTCTTGATGCAGCGCGCGCAGAGGACTCTACGGACTCTCTTGCCATTCTCCATCACAGTAACGCGCTGAAGATTGGGCAGGAATTTCCGCCGGGTTGCCACCAGCGAGTGACTGCGATTATGACCGAAAGCTGTGGTTTTGCCACATTGACTGCACTTTGCCATTTTGTTACCTCTTATGCATTATAATTTCAGGCTGCATGTGTGCTTTCTTATACACACGCAAGAAATTATAATACCAGATAAAGGGAAAAGAATCAAGTGATTTTTAAGGCTTTTTGGCTTTAGGATCAGTGAAGAAAGAGAGTTTTTTATGACAACTCAAAGCAACCCAGAAGGCAGCATATTCATCCTCCCGCAGGCGATCAAGACTCTCGCCCGCAATGCTGCCTTGCAATCGTACGGCGTTATCAGCCTGGCGCCCGCGAACCCCGCGGAGACAGTCTCGCGCTTTTTCAAGAAAGAAGCCGACGTGGGAATTTTGGTCAAAACGGAGGAAGACGGCGTGAGCCTGGAGCTCAATCTGATTATCGAATATGGTCTTCGGATCAAGTCGGTGGCAGATTCTGTGTCAGAAAGCGTCAAATATCGAATCGAAAAAATCATGGGAATCCCCGTCAAGCGTGTGGATGTCCATGTCCGGGGTTTAAGGATTAGTAACCCAGATTAACACATGTCCACAGGTGCTGAATGAATGAATTGTCTCTAACCCTGCCTGATGAGGCTGAACGCCACCGCTTGTTGCAGTCTCCCATCAACGGCGAAGGGCTGATGTTACTTTTTGAAGCCGGCTTGATCTGGTTGACGACCAACCAGCAGCATGTCAACTCATTGAACGTCTTTCCGGTGCCCGACGGCGATACCGGAACCAACATGGTCCTCACCATGCAGGCGGCTTTCAGTGAGGCAGACCAGTTCCGTTCGACCAACGTCGGCGAGAGCGCCCGCCATTTTGCCCAGGGCGCTCTGATGGGCGCGAGGGGCAACAGCGGTGTCATCCTTTCGCAGATCTGGCGCGGTTTTTCACGCGCGCTCGACCACTATGAAACGATGGATACCGGTTTGCTGATGCGTGCCATGCAGGAGGCGCGCAACACCGCCTATAAAGGCGTTGTCCGTCCGGTTGAAGGCACGATCCTGACCGTCATGAAAGATATGACCACGGCGGCAGAGAACGCGCTCAAGGAAAATGCCAGCCTAAGTCAGATGCTGCTGGCGATCGTGGAAGCTGGCGATCAGAGCGTCAAGCATACCCCAGAGCTCCTTCCGATCCTGAAACAAGCGGGAGTGGTGGATTCGGGCGGTATGGGGCTCTTTTACATCTTTGAAGGCATGCTGCGCATGCTGCAGGGGCTCTCGCTGGATGCATCCGGCGCGGTTTTGCGTCCTATTGCTGAATTGGATCTCAGCCACGCGCTCGAAACGGTCGAGGAAGGGCAGGATTACGAAGTTGTGATCGATTTTGCGCCCAACGGCAGCTTCGTCCTTGAGCAGTATTACGATGGATTGAGTGAAATCGGCACGAGCATCCAGGTCGGGGAGGGCGATGGCATCTACCGCATGCATATCCATACCGAGTTGGAAAAACGCTATGAACCGATCGCCTACACCGAGAGTGTTGGAACCGTCAAGAAAATCATGATGGAGAACCTCCAGGAGCAGATGAACGGACGCAACAAAGAAAGCGCCAAATTGAACCTGGCGTCGGTCAATCCGGGCGATGTGGCTGTCGTGGCGGTCTCTCCGGGTGAGGGGCTCTCGCGCATCTTCGCCAGCCTGGGAGTCGCGGCGATCGTCCAGGGCGGTCAGACGATGAACCCCAGTGTGAAGGAACTGGTGGCAGCCTTTGAGAACCTGCCGACTGACAAGATTATCATCCTTCCGAACAATAAAAACATTATTCTCGCGGCGCAAAACGCTGTCAAGGTGAGCGTCAAGAAGATTGCCATTATCCCAACCCGTAATACCCCTCAGGGTTTCGCCGCCATGCTGCGTCTGATTCCGGACGGCACACTCGAGGAAAACGAAGCCTCCATGTGTGAGGCGATCACCGAGGTGCATACGGGGGAAATCACCATATCCACCCGGTCGGTTGAGATTGAAGGCGTTCAGGTGGAAAAAGGGCAGGTCATCGCGCTCTATGACGGTAAACTGGTCTCTTCCTCCGCGACGATCGAAGGCGCGCTGGATGAACTTTTTCAAAAGGCTCATCTGGACGAAGTTGAACGGGTTACTTTCTTCTACGGAGAGGGCATCACCCAGCAGCAGGTCAATACCTTGGGCGACCACATCCGCGAGAAATATCCGGATAAGGAACTCGAGATCCACGAAGGCGGTCAGCCGCATTACCAACTGATCATCGCGTTTGAATAAGATCCGACGGGCGCATAGAATCGCCCCGAAAAATTAGTTGATATCTGAGCCTTTACCCTTTGTCATTTTGACAAGGTAAAGGCTCAATAAGAATCTCAGGGTGAGAGGCTGGATGGCAGCGATTGAGTTGAAGTTGTATCTTGTTGTCCGAAAAAGCAACAAATAGTATTTTAAAATAACCTTGCAATGCGCGTAGCCACAATGGAGAGCTTAAGCGCAGGGCGATGGATGATTTTCAGGGGCAGATATATGGACTTGTTCAAGTATGACATAATTACAGATTTTCAAATGACGCTTTGACTGTACATTTGGGGCAGCCTCCTCGCGAGCATACCTCATTGATAAAACAAAGAGCCGGATCGGTCTGAGATCCGGCTCTTTGAAATTGAGCTTATAAGTCAAGCTTGTTAACAAATGGGCATCAATACTCGTCGCTGTCTTCCTCGTCGCTATCGCCAGAGATGTCGAAAGTCCCGGAGAGTACTTCCGTATTGGCAAGCGCGCGAACTGAATCTTCGATTTCCTGCATCAAATCCGGGTTCTGGACGAGGTAATTCTTGGAAGCTTCGCGTCCCTGACCAAGGCGTTGATCTTTGTAGGAATAGAAGGACCCGCGTTTTTCGATGACCTCAAGCGAGGTTGCCAGATCGAGAATATCACCGGATTTGGAGATACCCTCGTTGTACATGATGTCGAATTCGGCTGAACGGAAGGGGGCGGAAACTTTGTTCTTGACCACGCGCACGCGCACGCGGTTGCCGACAATTTCAGCGCCGACCTTGATGGATTGCACGCGGCGAACGTCCAGGCGGACGGAAGCGTAGAATTTCAGCGCCATACCGCCGGTGGTCGTTTCGGGATTGCCGAACATCGCACCGATTTTCTGGCGTAATTGGTTGGTGAAGACCACTGCAGTCTTGGTCTGATTAATCGCACCCGAGAGCTTGCGCAGCGCCTGGGACATGAGGCGCGCCTGGACACCCATGGTTGGGTCGCCCATGTCGCCTTCGATTTCCGTGCGGGGAACGAGCGCAGCGACCGAGTCGATCACCACCAGGTCCACAGCCCCCGAGCGTACGAGAGTTTCGGCTATTTCAAGCGCCTGCTCACCGGTATCCGGCTGGGAGATGAGCAACTGGTCGGTCTTGACGCCGCACTTGGCAGCGTAGATAGGGTCCAACGCGTGCTCCATGTCGATGTAAGCCGCGGTGCCGCCCTGAGCCTGGCATTCGGCGACGATGTGCTGGCAGAGCGTGGTCTTACCGGAAGATTCGGGACCGTAGATCTCGGTGATGCGGGCTTTGGGAATGCCGCCGACGCCCAGAGCCATGTCGAGCGAGAGGGAGCCGGTTGGAATGGCTTCCACCTGCATATGGTGGGCTTCGCCAAGGCGCATGATGCTGCCATCACCGTATTTTTTGATGATATCGTGTAAAGCTCGGTCGAGCACGACCTTTTTCGCTTCTTCCATGTTCTGGTCGGTTTCCTGCGGATTGTTTTTTGTTGATACCTTTCGGGCAGCCATAAGTTCTCCCAATTCTAATATTTCGGATAGGTTAAATATAGCACACTTGTTCCATTCGTCAAGGTTTTATGCGTCGGCATTCCATGTAGAAGCGCTTGTCTTTGGCGTGGTTCATCGAGAAGGTCTTGCGCGGCAGAGCGCCATCGACGATGACTGACCGGAAGAAAGAATTCTTGCTGATAGGGGGCAGGAAGAAGCCGATATTTCCGGGTTTACGTCCGAGATCATCAACCGTTTCGTCTCCGTGGACATAGTCGATCTTGGTGTCGGGATGGCTCTTGAGGTAGAGATCCAGGAATTGCTGCAGGCTGCCAGCAGTCAGGTCATGGGCAGGATGGTCGAGCTCAACCAAGGTGTATGCGTCGGGCTGGATCATGCCAAAACGCTGCACCGCAGGCGTGGACTTGACGACTTCCGCCACGAGGGTTGGCATGTCTGCCGCAGGGTGGAAGCTCACCTTCTCCGCAAAATAGACCTCCATGGCAGTCAGGAAGTCCTCACCGGGATCAAAGAGCACGCGGTGGATGGGTTCAAAGCAAAGGGAGGGGTCGTGAAGGTTGACCAGTTCGACCAGCGCGTAGCGGGACGGATGGTCGGAGCCGACATGGGGTTTGAGCTCTTCCCAGATGGCTTTTGCAGTGGCAAGGGAGTGATTGCCGTCACCCATCGCAAAGAGCAGCGGAGAATCCGCGTTTGGCAGGTCGTATTTCTGCATGTAGGCGGCTGGCTCAATGAGAGAAGCCAAGCCATTGATGACGCTGTCAATAAGTCCCGCGTGTTCCACAAGCCTGCCTTCGAGGTGACCGCTGCCTGCCATTAACTCGAAGTCATAAGCAAGGGGCAGGACTTCCTTATGGGCGAGGATCTCAGAAAGCACAACGCCTTCGGGGTCGTCGTAGAGGACAAGGATGTGGGGCGTTTCGAGCAGGGCGTCGCGGCGGACGTCCATCCGGGGAGGAATGCGGTCAAGAATGGTGCCTTCGGTGGCACGGATGAGGGTTTGGGAGCCCTTGTTGTAGTCATATTGGTCCAGGTCGAGCGCGACAACGAGACCAGATTGGGTTTTGTCGCCTATCTGGCGTTCCACAAAAACGAAGCCGTGATGCGCTTCAAGGACGCCCGTATCCAGGTAGTCTTGCATTGCCTGCTGGGTTTGGCGAATGCGGTCCTTGACATCTGGGCTGTGGAGCCAGGCTTCGGGGAGGATGAGGTGGAAGGTGGAGGGGGCATCGCCAACGGTTTCAGCGACCTTTTCCCAGTATTCCGGCTGCGAGGTAAACTGATCGCAGGCGATGACCGCCCATTTGTGGGGATCTATGCGCTTTGCCGGGAGGAGAACTTCTGGAACATGGACACCAATTTTTTCTTTGATCGACATGAATAAACTCCTTTTCTATAGGTGAGTTGTTCCTATTGTATCAAAACAAGGCGGAAAATAAAGAGAGCCTGACCAGGCAGGCTCTAAATGGGGATTTTCGGGGAATCAGGATTTTTTGGCAGGAATGTAGACGAACCCAACCGCGCCGGGTCCCACGTGCGTGCCGATGACCGGGCTGATCAACCCGACCAATTCTTTTCGAACGCGGAAACGCGCATGAGCTTCGCGCAGGAAATCCTCTGCCACCTGGGGCGCGTTGGCAGTGACAATACCCAGGTATTCAATGGTGCCCTGTTTTCCGAGCTCCGCTTCAGCGACCTCCAAAACGCGTTCAGACGCTTTCCGGAAAGTGCGGACTTTGTTGAAGGAGTCCACCAGACCATCTTTGATCTGGAGGATTGGCTTCATCTGCAGCGCAGTGCCGATCAGATGGGCTGCGCTGCCGATACGACCGCCTTTGTGGAGGAATTCGAGCGTATTGACGATGAAGAGGGTGCGTACACGCTGGCAGAGGTCCTTGGCAAGATTGGTACATTCGAGCAGTGTGGCGCCGCGTAGGGCAGCCTCAGCCGTTTGGAGGGCAACAAGGGTAAGAGGCATGGAAGCTTGAAGGCTGTCCAGGACGGTGATCCGATTTTTTGGGAAATCCGCAGCAGCCTGAGTAGCCGATAGCCAGGTGCCGGAGAGCTTGGAAGACAAAACGATCGTCAGAATATCGTATCCCTGGTTGAGGAGGTTTTCATAGGCTTTTGCGAACATCTCCACTGGTGGCTGTGAGGTGGTGGGGAGCGTGCTGGATTCTGACAGCCGCTCGTAAAATTCCTCCACAGTGATCTCGATCCCGTCGAGGTAAGATTTGCCATCCCAATTGACGGAGAGCGGAATGATCGTGAGGTTGTGTTCTCGCGCGATGTCATCAGGGATAGCGGTGGTGCTGTCGGTTACAATAGCGACTTTGTTCATAGCTTACTCCAAGTGAAATCTTTTTTTATAAAACACATTTAGGCAGATTAAGTTACGCAGGCAAAATAATAAGACTGAATTAGTCAAAATATATTATTGGAAGTTTATTAGAAAAGTGGCAAGGAATGGAGTATCATAAGAGCTTGAAGGAAAAAGCTACCACAACAGGGAAATACCATGTTTGAAAACCTTACCGATAAACTGACTGCCGTCTTCGACAATCTCCGCCGGCGCGGAAAGCTGAGCGAAGAGGATGTTGAGAAGGCGATGCGCGAAGTTCGCCTGGCGCTTTTGGAGGCGGACGTCAATTACACCGTCGTTAAGTCCTTCACCAAGCGGGTCAAGGAACGGTCTATTGGTGCGGAAGTCTCAAAAGCGCTCAACCCCGCCCAGCAAGTCATCAAGATCGTTCACGAGGAATTGATCGAAATCCTCGGGCAGCCTGCTCCGCTCAACCTGCGAGGGGAGAAACCGCATGTGGTGATGTTGGTGGGTCTGCAGGGTTCGGGTAAGACGACCGCGGCTGCCAAACTGGCAAAACGGCTTCGCTCAAGAGGCGAGCGCGTAATGATGGTGGCAGCGGATATCTATCGACCGGCAGCCATCAAACAGCTTCAGACACTTGGTGAGCGGATCGACGTGCCTGTCCATAGTGTGGAAGGCGCAAAACCGGTCCAAATCGCGAAAAGCGCAGTGGAAGCAGCGAGAAAAGGCGGTTACTCGGTCATTTTGCTGGATACCGCCGGGCGTTCACAGTTGGACGACACATTGATGAATGAACTGAAAGCCTTGAATGAGGCGGTGCCGGTGAAGGAAATCCTGCTGGTGGTCGATTCAATGATCGGGCAGGAGGCTTTGAACATCGCGAAAGGTTTTGTGAACGTGATTCCGGTGAGCGGGCTGATTTTTACGAAGATCGATGGCGATGCCCGCGGCGGCGCGGCGATTTCGATCCGTGAAGTGACTGGGATC
>Ga0255344_1005901_pt1 | contig 11369 bp, 8 predicted proteins | sample wastewater_treat_5_FD_192414 | JGI IMG/M metagenome (GOLD analysis project Ga0255344, IMG submission 192414) | Wastewater microbial communities from Lulu Island WWTP, Vancouver, Canada - plant18 | ecosystem: Engineered > WWTP > Wastewater > Unclassified | place: Canada: Vancouver, British...
AGCTACCTTGTTTCTGCCTATGACTCATTTTGATATAATGTAAAATAAATTCAAACTAATCATACATATGGAATTTGAAAAAGTAGAACATCTACCGGAATTGGTAGTAGTAACTCTCAAAGCTTTTCATGATGATAGAGGATATTTTGAAGAAACATATGATGAAGATAAATTTAGAGAAGCAGGTCTTCCTACAAATTGGGTAAAAGATAATCACTCAAACTCTAAGGAAGGTGTTTTAAGAGGTATGCATTGGCAGATAGGACCAAATGCACAGGATAAGTTTGTAAGAGTGATTAGAGGTAAAGCAATTGATGTAGCTGTGGATATTCGAAAAGGATCTCCTACATTTGGACAATTCCATATGGTTGAATTAACAGAAGATAATCATACAGGATTCTTCATACCTAAAGGTTTTGCTCATGGATTTTTAGCATTAACTGACAATGTAGATTTTGAATACAAAGTAAGTGGTAAATATGATAAAGAGAGTGAAAGATCTTTTAGATGGAATGACCCAGATGTAAATATACCATGGGGTACAGATACACCAATTCTTTCAGATAAGGATGCTAATGCTCCTTTGCTTGGAGAATTAAGTGATGAAGATATATTTAAACTTAGTGAAATGCTAAATGAATAAAAAAATACTAGTATTTGGTGCCAATGGTATGTTAGGTTCATATCTATCAAACTATTTTGAAAAGAAGGGATATGAAGTAATTAAAAGTGATATGTTTGATGATGAGAAAAAGGGTATTCATGGTAAGGATATAACTAATGAGAAAGAATTGAAAGATTTTATCTATGAACAAAACCCAGATTTTGTGATCAACTGTGCAGCATATACCAATGTTAATAAAGCAGAATCAGAACCAGAGATAGCCAATGCTGTAAATGCTACTGCCCCTAAATATATGGCAGAAGTTGCAAAAGATTTAAATATTCCATTCATACATGTTTCTACAAATGAGGTATTTGGTGATGGGGAGTATGATGAAGAAAGTAAAGAGTTTAATCCTCTTAATGAATATGCAAAAAGTAAAAGAAGAGGGGAAGAGAATATTGAAAATGTAGGTGGTATATACTACATATTTAGAACCTCATGGTTGTATGGACCAGGTGCAAAAAATTTCATTAGATTTGTGACAGAGACAGAGGCAACTGAAGAGAAACCTCTAACAATTGTTACAGATGAAAAGGGATGTCCAACATATGTTGGATATTTAACAAGAAGAATGGAGGAAGCTGTTGAGTCCAATATAGAACCTAGTATATATCATGTATGTAGCTCAGATGTACTTTCTAGATATGAATTTGCACTACAAATACTTGAAACTCAGGGTATAGAGAAACCAGTTATTCCAGTAGAGAAGAAAAACCTTCCACTTAGGCCTGTTATTTCACCTTCAAATCAACTCATTGATACTAAATTTGAGGAGCAACCCACATCATATGAGATGTTAGTTGAATATGTGAAAGAGATTAGACAGGAAAAAGATGATTATTCAGAAAAAAACAGGTAATATGTCATTATCACTTCATTAAAAGAAACCCTTATCTACTAGACAAAACATGAGGTTTATATACAATATGGTATGCCTCTTTCAAGTTCCCATATAAAATTTGGAAACATGATTAAAACATACTCTTTCTTAGATGAAAGTGGTTTTCTTGTTCCGTCTTCAAATAATCAACAAATATTATTTGGTTTAGGATTGATTAAATATTTTAATCCATTTGATGTAAATCAGAAACTTCATAGACTCCATGAAAAATTGTGTACAGATCTTAGAAAGGATGATACTAGGATTGAATTTTCATTCAAAGGAATCACTGAAAAAACACTGCCAACCACATTAGATGCTTTGAATATTCTACAAGAAGATTCCAATTGGGAGTTTGATTGTATATATTTTGATATACAAGACCCTAAATTCAATGCTCCTACCAATGCTTCTGCAAGATGGGCTATGTATATTAGTAATATAAAATTACTAATTGAAAAGAATCTTTGGCAAAATGAAGAAACAATATTAATTGCTGATTTTCTTCGTAAGCCTAAGGCTTCAAATAAAAGGTTTGAGTATATCATGACAGATGTACCACAGGTGTATAATGTTCTACAAGTAATCTCACATGGTGTTTTAATGGTGCAAATGGCAGATGTTCTTCTAGGAGGATTTCTATATTCCAAAAAAGATGCAGGAGATCAAGAAGGTTATAAAACAAAAATTTCTCAAAAAGTATTAGAAATACAAAAACATGTAGGGAAGGACAGGTTCAATACATGGAAGAGAGATTGGAGTAAAAGTAGCAGATAGAAGGGGTATAAATGCAATTTATGCCCTTCGGCTAAGAGCAATTAACTCTTCAACCTCTGCTAATATATATTCTCATATATTCTACACTATGTCAAGCTGACTATGTGTTTTATGTTGTAAAGTTATAAAGAATAGCCTTTAAACCTAAGATTATTTCAAACCCCTCGAAATCGAGTGGCTTTTAACCAGATTCCTGGCAAAGAGAACTTTAATTCAGTCGAATTCGATCGAATTAAATTCAAAGTAAAAATTTTCTCTAAAAAAGATGACTATTTAGTAAAAAACAGGTAATATCATATTCTTCTTGGAAATCTTCAGTCTTAAACTTCTTGCTTTGTACTCTTTTTAACTTTCTTCTCTAAGGTGTTTATTGAAGATAGATATGCTTGTTCAACATTGGATAGGTTTTTAACTTGATATTTTTTGTATTCTCGCAGAGCCTTTGCTTCTGCTTCTGTATGACTAATTTTCCCAGCATTCTTTAGAACTTTGCGATCCATCGAAAGAATTAGCTTGTCTAACTGTTCAATATAGTCTTTCATTTTGGTTGGTATCCTATCTAAGGCTCTTAATTCTGCTATATCAAAATATGCAGATACTACATTATTTAACTTCTTTATTTCTTCGGCTTTCAGATAGTTTTTTGCTATGACGACATCTGACTTTATAATTCCCCTTCCAGAGAATGTCATTAATCCCATGAAAGGTTTTTTTGCATCTACTCTCTCTGATATTATTTCAGCTGCTGTCTTACCATTGGCAGCATAATGTAATTTGTTTTGTACGATAGCAAAGAACTGTTGTGTTTCTTTACTGCTTGGGTTGTAATCAATGCTTGTTGCATATAGGTCTAATACTTGTCGGTATAGCACTTTTTCACTACTCCTAATATCTCTAATACGGTCTAAAAGTTCTTTCCAATATTGTCCTCCTCCTGCATTCTTCAATCTATCATCATCTATTGTAAACCCTTTGATTATATATTCTCTTAATCTTTTTGTTGCCCATTGTCGAAAACGGGTACCATTTACAGATTTTACTCGATATCCTACGGATATGATTACATCTAAATTATAGTAGTTAGTAGGTTTTGTAGAAAAATCGGAATTTCCGATTTTCTTCATAGAAATATCTTGTTCTAATTCTCCCTCTTTGTATATATTAATAATGTGTTCATTTATTGTTGATTTTCCTCTGTCAAAAAGTTGAGACATTTGTTCTATTGTCAGCCATACAGTTTCTCCATCTATTTGTACATCAAGTTTTGGTTGTCCACCTTTTCCTTCATATATTATTATTTTGTTTTGGATATTATTTTTAATCATACTTGAAGGCATTTAGTATAAATAGGGGGAGATATTATTAAAAATTCCGTAAGCTTAGGATTACATTCTCCCTTATGACTATAATGATTATAGTCGTTCTTTGTCTGTACCGCAAACATTTATTTATTAACTATATTAAATTTTAAACCCGTCGAATTCGACCGAATTAAATCCAAAGTAAAAAATTTTTTCTAAAAAGATGACTATTCTGAAAAAAACAGGTAATATATATCACATGCATATCATTATTGATGCAACTACAACTCAAGACCAGTTCGCATATGCTGGTGTTGGGCAGTATACAAAGAATATTATTCTCTCACTTCTAAAGAATAATGCTACTACTCAATTTAGCATATTAAGATTTAGTGAAAAGATTTCTACATTAGATAAGGATATATCAAAATACAAAAATGCAGATCTTGTAGATATCGGTGAATACAAGATAAATGATTATAAAAATGACATATGGTATTACACAAAAGTATTACCTACGATAAAGAAGATAAGGAGAAAGGATAGTATATATTTCTGTCCATACTTCTGGAGAAACTTCCCTTCAGATATCATGCCAACAGTCCTCTTTGTTCATGATATGAATCTACCTCTTTTCAATATGTATTCTCAACAATCACCTATACACAACTTCATTAGAAAGATACAGTATTGGAAGACACTGAATAAATCTAGAGATTGTAAATATATAATATGCAACTCTGATACTACTAGAAAAGATTTTCTTAAATTCTACCCTGATTATCCAGAAGAACAGACAGCTGTTACATATCTAGGTATTGATGTAGAAGAGAAACAGATATCATTAGATAAAATACTACCTCATGACTACAAAGAGAAAAAATATTTTATCTATCTAGGTGGTGGTATTAACAGGAGTAAGAACTCAATAGGGGTGATAAAAGGGTATAAAGTTTTTCTTGATAAGCTTAAAAAAGAAGGTGTGGATATAGAGAAAGCTCCTTATCTAGTAATTGCAGGTGGTAAGTTTCAGGATACAACTAAACCCGAAGTTATAGAGTTGTATGATTACATAAAGGAAAACAAAATTGAGAAGAAAGTTGTATTTACAGGTTTCTATGAAGATAAACATGCATATTCATTACTAAATAACTCCCTTGGCTTCCTACATCTTGCACTTTATGAAGGATTCGGTATTTCATCTGCCGAAGCTCTAAGAGCAAAAACTCCTACTATATTACATAAGAGTCCTGTGTATGAGGAGATATTCAAGGATGTATCAATGCTAGTTGATGGATTAAATGAAGTAGAGGTAGGAGATACGATATATGATATCTACAAGAATAGAGAGAAATATCAAACAATGGTAGAGAAAGGATATGAACTTTCTCTTACATTCTCATGGGATAAATGTGCAGAGAAAACCTTTAAGATTTTTGAGAAGGTTAAGGTATAGACAGTACAATATTAACCACAATCTTCTATATATTAGCAGGTCTATTATCTCTAGCAGGTTTAGTCCTCACAATACTATCTTTACCAGGTGTTTGGTTAATATTTCTTTCAGCAGTTATTATTGCAATAGTTAGTAAATTTCAATTGATTACTTGGGGAACTTTAGCAATTCTCCTTGTTATTACAATACTGTCAACTTTTGTAGATAATCTTTTAGGTGTTTTTGTTTCAAAAAAATCAGGAGGAAGTAACTATGGAGCTGTTGGAGCAGTAGTAGGAACTATTGTTGGTCTTGCAGTTGCAAATATTGTAGGTATGTTGATTGGTCCGTTTATAGGGGCAGTTCTTTTTGAATATCTATTTGCTAAAAAGAATTTCAATGATAGTCTTAAATCAGGCTGGGCATCATTTATTGGTTTTCTACTTGGTACAGGGCTAAAGGTTTTAATAAATATTGGTTTAATCATATTCATAATGTCTAAAGTTCTGTAAACATACACATTCCCAAATATATCCTCTATCACATATATCTTCTTTTTAAACTCATAGATCTTTTTAACTTTCATTTCTCTTTTCAATTTTGGCTTTAATATCTGTTTCCTTGGTAGAAATATCTCTCTTTTCTCTCCACTTTCCATATCTATCTTGTAAAAATGTTGTTCTAAAAAATCCATAGCTGTAATTGCAACAATCTCTTCATCATTCATATATATTGGTCTAATTGTTTCAAAGAATCTCATCTCTTTAACTAAATTCCCATCCTTATCTTTTACTCTAAACAGTGTAGAAAACTCATCCTCACTCTGTATTATGTAATGTTCAAATTCACAAGTGATAATCTCTCCGTTACTTTTTACTCCTACAAACTCATTAGGTTTTCTCTCTAAAATCTTTTCATATGACTTACTATTGATATTGTACTTTAATACTTTCTCATCCTGTACAAAGATAATATTTTCTTTATCTAAAAATATGACCTGTTGTGGAGACACTATATTTTCCACTAGATAGAATTCATTTGCGATAGGGGTAGTAAGTAAAATACTAAGTAGTAGTTTTAATATATTACAATTCATTTTCTCTTTACTAAAATTATCTCCCTGGATGTGGATTATCTCCACTCAATCTTCCAGGATACTGTTTGTAACCAACAGTTAGAATCTTGTCCCAATCCTGTTCAATATATTCAACTGGATTAACATGAGAATTCTGTTGAGCATTCTCTCTTAATTCAAAATGTAAGTGATATGCCAGTGGCTGACAATTCCAAGCCCCACTTTTTCCTGTCTTTGCCACAATATCTCCTTCCTTAACTCTTTTACCCACATCTGTAAAACTGTCTTCTAGATGAAAATATACAGAATGCATACCGTTGTCATGTCTGACTGTAAGATAGTTACCACCAGAGAGACATTCACCGTAGTAATCATCCCAACCTTTTCCTACAATCAAACCATCTCCTACAGCTAATGTATCTTTTTTTACTACACTAAAATCTATACCTGTATGTGGTTTTTGATATGCAGTATATCCATGCCATTGAGATACTCCAACAATCTGATTAAATGGGAAAATGAAAGGCTTTGTTCTCTCCTGTACTTCTTCTTCCACCGAAACTGTATACTTCTCCTTCTTGTTTTCGAAAATATTAAACTGTGAGATTCTAAATGCAGTAATATATTCTAAATCAATACTTTCTACATTCTCAGTTTTAGAAACTTGAGTTGTTAGAAAGAAATTGTTTTGTGATATTCCAAAAGAAAGTGGGGAGTATTTCTTACCATTTAGTAATATGCTCATATGGATATTGGGATATATATGTAAGTTTTCTGTTGTAATGTATTTTTCTTTACACTCTTTCCCTAGTAGTAATTGAAGAATATTGTTTTTACATGTATATATATCAATATCTACAAATATATCTCTGTATATATCTCCTCTAACAAGTATCTCTTTGTATGTTCCTCTATCTATAACCTGTGCTGAAAGATTTTCTAAACTAGGAATATCACATTGAATCTTTTGCACACTTCCATTCGTTTGTATATATTTGTATCTACATTCTGTACTTTTACTCTGAGATCCTTGTACTTCTCTCTGTTCTGTAAGATTCCATGCAAAAGTTTCTTCTTGATTCTGTATTACTTTTTTAACAAATTTTTTACTTCTTTGTTCTACTGATGGACTTACAATCTCTTGTATCTTCTCTTTTGCTTTTTCTTTTGGAATAGTAATTGGTTCAGTAGGAGGTTCTGTAATTGGATTTTCAATAGGTAGAGGTTTTTCTCTGTAAAATCTCTTGTACCAAAATTCTGGTATATCCATTCCAATACCAAGAACAAGAATATCTGAGGCGTATGTATGATCTTTCTTCTGTTCTGTATAGAAGAATTCTTTGTCGTAGTAATATACTTGTAGTGCAATTACACTCTCTTGAAATGGTTGTATGAAGAATTCTGTTTGCTCTGTACTTCTTCCTGAGTATCCCATATGGAATTGTCCTTCTAGGTAGTAGTAATACACAACATATATGTATTCATTCTGTGGGTTTTTGTTTCTCCAAGATATTAATATATCTTCTCCAAATGGAAATACATCTCCATAGCTTGGAGAGAGTACTTCTACATCCTTGTTCTTCTCTATCAACTCCTCATTGATTCCAGGTACTTGAACATTCTCTTCTTGAGCAATGGATGGCATGTGATTGTAGAGGAGAAAACCTAAAAAGAAAGCGATTAATATAGTTGTAGATATATGAAGAAATTTCTTTTGCATACCTAGAATCTACACTACAAAAATTAAATCTAGATTAACTCGGAAAAGTTCTGTTTGGGTGGTATAATCAGAACAGTATGTTCAAGTTTTTAACAAAAATATTTGATTCAAATGAAAAGCAATTGGCTAAAATACAGCCAATTATTAATAATATTAATGAGAGGGAGAAGAGTATCTCGAAACTTTCTGATGAAGAGCTTAAAGCAAAGACAGAGCAGTTAAGGAAAGAGATAGGGGTTGATTTGAAAACAGCTAGAACTGATTTTACAACCCTTAATGATGAGGAACTCAAAAAGAATTTAGATGAAGAGAAGAAAAAGTTGTATGAGTTACTTCCTGAAGCATTTGCTGTTGTAAGAGAAGCATCAAAGAGAGTTGCTAATCATAGGCATTTTGATGTTCAGCTAATGGCTGGATATGTTTTGTTTGATAACAAGATTGCTGAGTTGTTTACAGGTGAGGGTAAGACTTTGGCTGCTAATCTTCCTTTGTATCTTTACGCTTTAACTGGAAGAGGAGCACACTTAGTTACAGTAAATGATTACTTAGCAAGAAGAGATGCAGAGTGGACAGGACATATTCTTCATTCTTTAGGTATGAGTGTAGGAGCAATTAACTCAGGAAAGCAGTACAGATTTATAGACGATGAGGAAGCTATTAAGATTAAAGGAGATGAAGCGAAGAAGTTGATTAAGGAGAGGGATGCGAAGCTTAAGGAGGCAGGAAGATTGAAGTATGATCATATGAGTGGTGTAAATCTTGTTGAGTGTTCTAAACAGGAGACATATGCTTGTGATGTTGTATATGGTACTAACAGTGAGTTTGGTTTTGACTATCTTAGGGATAATATGGCTAGAAGTTTAGAAGAGAGAGTACAAGGTCCTAGATATTTTGTAATTGTTGATGAGGCTGACTCCATTTTAATTGATGAAGCAAGAACTCCTTTGATTATCTCTACTAGTGCAGATACAGCTAATGACTTGTACAAACAGTTTGCAAGTATTGTTAATTCTCTACAGAAAGAAGTCCACTATACAGTAGATGAAAAAGCACATGCAGTATCACTTAATCAAGAGGGTATGGATACGGTTGAGAAGATGCTTAAGGTAGATAATGTGTATGAGGATGCACAGTTAGCATATCATTTGGATAATGCACTTAAAGCGAAAGAACTCTATCACTTGGATGATGAATATATGATAAGGAATGGTGAGATACTCATTGTTGATGAATTTACAGGTAGAGCTATGGAGGGAAGAAGGTACAGTGAGGGTCTTCATCAGGCGATAGAGGCTAAAGAGGGTGTAGAGGTAAAGAAGGAATCTAAGACAATGGCAACAATTACATTGCAGAACTTCTTTAGACTTTACACATATCTCTCAGGAATGACTGGTACTGCTATTACAGAGGCAGAGGAATTTTCACAAATCTATCATCTTGATACTATTGTTGTTCCTACTAATAGAGAGGTTGTAAGACAGGACTACACAGATGTTGTTTACAGAACACAGGAAGGAAAATTCAAAGCTATAGTTAGAGAGATAGTTGAGAAACATGCAAAAGGACAACCAATATTAGTTGGTACTACATCAGTAGAGAAGTCTGAAATTCTTTCAGATATGTTAAAGAAGGAAGGGATAAAGCATAATGTGTTGAATGCAAAACAGCATGAATTAGAAGCTAAGATTGTAGCAGAGGCAGGACAGTTAGGAGCAGTCACAATTGCAACTAATATGGCTGGTAGAGGTACAGATATTGCTCTAGGTGAAGGTGTAAAGGAAGTAGGAGGGTTGTATGTAATTGGTTCAGAGAGACATGAGTCAAGAAGAATTGATAATCAGTTAAGAGGTAGGTCGGGAAGACAGGGAGATCCAGGAGAATCTAAATTCTTTGTTTCTTTTGAAGATGATCTGATGAGAATATTTGGTGGGGATAAAATGAAAGCCATGATGAGTCAAGTGGGATTAGATGATGAAATGGAAATCTCTATTGGAGTCATTGGTAAATCTATAGAGAATGCGCAGAAGAAAGTTGAATCTACAAACTATGATATTAGAAAACGATTAGTAGAATATGATGATGTTTTAAATCAGCAAAGAGAGATCATATATACCTTAAGAAGAAAGATTTTGGAGATAGAGCTAGAGAGTGATGTAAAGCTTACGGAGAAGGACTTGGAGAAAGACATGAAGATTATTAAAGAAATAGACATTGAGAGTGTTCAGGATAGTTTAGATGGATTTGCTCTTAACAGGCCAGAGAGTTGGGATACATATGGACTTAGAGATATGAAGTACCCATTTTCTCCTCTTGACAAATGGATTCTTAAGAAGACTTTAGAATATGTTGATTTTCTCATTGCCTCTTCTTTGGAAGATGATATGAAGATAGATAATATTGAGGAGAGGGGAATATATACCAATATTGTAAATCTTTTGACTGAGGATTTGATAGATGTTGCTTCTATTACTCTTGGGTACAAAGATACTGTAGATATGTTTAGAAAACTCTATACTCTTTCTCGAATAGACAGTACAAAAGAACTTAAAAGATTAATCCTTTGTACATTTACTATTCATACTTACTCTATTGGTGTAGAGGCTATGAATGCTCTTTCTAGATATCTGATTCTTCAATCATTTGATAGATTCTGGATGGAACATTTAGATACTATGACAGATTTAAGAGAGGGTATATCTTTAAGAAACTTAGCACAGAAAGATCCTCTTGTTGAATACAAGAATGAAGGTTTTGAGATGTTTGATGAGATGTTAAGAAAAATAGATGACTTTGTTGTAACAAGATTCTTTAAGGTTAGATTAGTCTCTAATGAACCAGTGAGAAGACAACAGGTATCACGAAGTGAGGATAATAGACCAGGTAAGGTTGGTAAACAGAAGACTGTTAAGAAAGGAAACAAGGTAGGAAGAAATGATCCTTGTCCATGTGGTAGTGGCAAGAAATACAAGAAGTGTTGCTATCCTAAGTATGGGTAATATGCTTAAAATTTCTAATCTTTTGTACTAACCTTTATCTCTCCTACACCTCCTGATATCTCTACAGTATGTATACCATTCCCATATATTCCTGATTGTATACTATTCATATCAAGTTTAATATCACCTAAACCTTTATCAATATTAAAAGTATAGTTTTTATAACTATCTAACAGGTTTAGACTTACTTCTCCAACACCTGCATCAATCTTGTTTCTACCTGTTAAAGATAATGTTGCTTTAAAGCTTCCAACACCTAAATCAGCATCTAGATTATTAAGTTTTCCATCATGAATAGTTAATTCTCCTATACCACCAGATAGTTTCATTTCATTTGTAACATTTATCTTGTTTATCTCTACTTCACCTGTTCCTAGATCAATATTTGCTTTTCTACAATTTAACTCATCAATAGATACTCTCCCTGCACCTGCATCTATTGTAACTGAATCTAATGATTTGTAAGCAGGTAAAGTAACAATTACTTCTAAATCTCTGTTATAGTTGTAATAGTTTGG
>Ga0255344_1005903_pt1 | contig 11367 bp, 10 predicted proteins | sample wastewater_treat_5_FD_192414 | JGI IMG/M metagenome (GOLD analysis project Ga0255344, IMG submission 192414) | Wastewater microbial communities from Lulu Island WWTP, Vancouver, Canada - plant18 | ecosystem: Engineered > WWTP > Wastewater > Unclassified | place: Canada: Vancouver, British...
GAAGACAATTCCTGTCTGGGGAAAAGCCGATCCCGGAGAAAGTGTAACCGTTACTCTGGGCGACGTTTCCCGAAAAGCCACGGCGTGCGGGGAAGGCAGATGGCGTGTTGATCTTCCTAAAATGAAGGCGGGCGGACCCTATGAATTGAAGATTAAGGGGGCAGGCAACAGCCTTCTTTTCTCCGATGTGCTTGTGGGAGAAGTCTGGATCGGCTCCGGTCAGTCTAACATGCAGTGGACTGTGGCGGATTCGAACAATGCGGAGCGCGAAATTGCCAATGCGCAGTATCCGAAAATCCGTCTTTTTGATGTAAAACGCACCGTGGCGACATCGCCGCAGGATGACTGTACTGGCGAATGGAAAGTCTGCTCGCCTGAAACCCTGCCGTCTTTTTCCGCTGTCCTTTATTACTTCGGGCGTGAACTGCACCAGCAGCTGAATGATATGCCGATGGGTCTGATTCATACGTCCTGGGGCGGTACTCCTGCAGAATCCTGGACCAGCAGACCTATGCTTGAAAGCGATCCCCAGCTGGTGGGATTGGTCAAAAAATGGGATAAAACGCTGGCTGATTATCCTCAGGCAAAAGCCGCCTATGATGAAGCACTGGCGGTGTGGGAGGCGGAAGCCGAGAAAGCAAAGGCAGAAGGGAAAGAGGCACCCAAAAAACCCAAGGCTCCTGAAGGCCCCGATCATCCCTGGCTCGCTTCCGGGCTTTACAATGCCATGATTGCACCCCTTGTTCCCTATGCCATTCAAGGAGCCGTCTGGTATCAGGGCGAGTCCAATGCCAACCGGGCATACCAGTACAGAACGTTGTTCCCTGCCATGATCAATGACTGGCGCAATGCGTGGGGGCAGGGAAATTTCTCCTTCTATTTTGTGCAGCTGGCAAACTTTACCGAAGTGAAAGAGGAGCCGGCGGACTCTGATTGGGCGGAGCTGCGTGAGGCGCAGACCATGGCGCTTTCCCTCAGGAAAACAGGCATGGCGACCATTATCGATATTGGCGAAGCCGATGACATTCATCCCCGCAATAAACAGGATGTGGGCAAGCGCCTGGCCTTCAATGCACTGGCAAAAGACTATGGCAGGCAGATCATCTTTTCCGGTCCTATGTATAAGAATATGCAAATCCGAAACGGTGCCATTGTGCTGAGCTTCAATCACGCTCATGGCGGACTGAGAGCGGCGGACAATGGTGAGCTGACCGGTTTTGCCATTGCGGGCAGCGATAAAAAATTCGTCTGGGCAGATGCGGTTGTCCGCGGAAAAACAGTAGTGGTCTCTTCGCCGGACGTGAAAGAGCCTGTTGCTGTCCGTTATGCCTGGGCAAACAACCCGGTTTGCAATCTGGTCAACGGTGCAGGGCTGCCTGCATCGCCCTTCCGCACTGATGACTGGCCCGGTTTGACGGACAATAACGAATAGCCGGCTGCTCCGCTCACTCTATTTACGGCGTGGTTGACGGGTTCTCTGCCTCAGGCTTTGAACCCTTCGACTACGCCGTCCATTTTACTGCCTTCCTGCAGGAGTGCGGCATGCGTGAATCCGGCTTTTTCCAGAGCTGCCTGAATTTCCGCAAAGGTATAGCAGTTGCCGCCGTCCGTGGAAACTAGCATATTCACAGCGAAAAGTGCACCGGCCGGAGGACTGATTTTGTCCGGAGTCAGTACATGATCCCTGATAAGAATACGTCCGCCCGGAATAAGCGCATCGTAACACTTTTTGAAGAGATCCACGTTCTGCTCAAAACTGTTCTGATGGATAATCGCCGAAAGCAACACGAGGTCGTGACCTCCCGGCAGCGGATCGCAGTAGAAATCGCCTGAAGCAAAGGATATGCGGCTCAGCACAGGAGAGTCTGCCAGCCGCTCTTTTGCCATTGCAATGACCGGTGCCCGGTCGAAAATGGTGGCGGACATTTCAGGGTATTCGTTGAGAAAGGCTTCAGCGTAACTCCCTGTCGCACCGCCCACATCGAGCAGTTTTTTCGATGCCTCCCCTTTGGCACAACGGGCGATGGATGCGGCAAGGTCGCGACCCGCCACATGCATTGCGAAAATAAAGGCGCGCAGCTCCGCATTTTCAAAAAGCCCGGATGGGGTCATCTCCTGTTTGCCGGTACGGATCACCTCACTCAAATTTGACCAGCGTGACCACATACTCCCCGAATGGAGAAGCATCAGGCGTACCGATTCGGGCGCATCCGATGAAAGAAGCCGATACATCTCGGGAGTACAATAATAGCGCTCATCTTTCTTTTCAAGAAGCCCGATGGCGGCCACTGCATTCAGAAGAATCTCTGTCCCTCTCTTTTCCAGAGACAATGCCGCGGCGAGTTCTTCGACGCTTTTAGGCGATTTCAGATGGGTGAATATGTCCAGCTCCGCAGCGGAAATGATAATCCGGGATTCAATAAAACCGCGGGCATGTCCCAGGAGGGTTTCAGCTGTCCAGTTGCTCATAGCAGTTCCTTTCTGTTTTGTCGGCGGCTGTCCAGACGCTGCCGTATGATGTATTTCTTACTTTAAGAGTCTACAATAAAAAGAAATCGAAAGCGAATTTCAGCGGCCTTTTCTTTACATCACTCCTTTAATCAGGTATACTATAAATAAAGGCCCTGTGTGTTATTTATTGACGCGGTCAAGAAAACTGCGACTTGCCCGGAATTCCAGAAGAAAAAAATTCAGGAAAACGGGCAGCCAGACCAGAGGAGTTCGGCTTATTAATCCTGAAGAAGTATCTTATACCCCTGAAGCAGAAGCACAGGAAACGGAACAGCCAAAGCCTGATATCCGCCGTGAGTTCTTTGAACTGATTCGGCTGGTTATCGTTTTTTTGCTGGTTTTCTGGGCGGTGAAATTTTTTATTGTGGAGGGGTATGAAGTTCAGGGTGAGTCCATGCTGCCTACATTGGCAGACAAGGATCGGATTCTGGTTTTTAAGCTGCCGCAACATCTCCATAAAGTCCCTCCCTTTCAGAGATGGCAGCCTTTCCACACGGGGGATATTCTGGTGCTGGACGGCTTCGGAAACAAGCGATTGATCAAACGGCTTATTGCCTATAATCCCCGCCAGCCGGGGAGAACCGTCAATGCCCAGTCGGAAACAGATGCGCCCTCCGTGCAGGACGGTGTAAAAGTGGAGTTTGACCGGGGCGTCGTTCGAGTCAATAACTGGCAGATCGATGAAAGCGCCTATCTGTCCGAAGCGATGCGGCATTCCGGTGAGCGGGACAAATGCACGCTTGCCCCCGGTGAGTTGTATGTACTCGGGGACCACCGACAGGTCAGCAAAGACAGCAGGAGTTTTCATGCGGTCCATGATTTTCAGGTGGTAGGCAAAGCGGTCTTCAGGTTTTGGCCCCTCTCCAAAATAGGGTTTCTGTAACCGGACGGAGGCCTGCCTCAGTGAAACATACCCTCCTTTTTTCCGATGTGCATCTGAAACCTTCAGGCATCGACCGCACGTCAGATGCGCTTTTTCTCTCTTTCCTCCGGAGTATAGACCCGCGGGAAGTGGATCGCATTATCTGTCTTGGTGATCTTTTTGATTTCTGGTTTGAATACCGCCATGTGCACTTTTCCGGATACTTCGAGGTGCTCCGCCGTTTTGCTGAACTGCACGAACAGGGCGTTGAGCTGCACCTCTGCTGCGGCAACCATGACCTGTGGGCAGGTGACCTGTTGACAAGGCTGTGCGGACTTCAGGTGCACCACGAACCGGTGCACATGCATTTCGGAGACAGAAGAGCGCTTCTTCTTCATGGCGACGGATTAAATCGCGCAGACCGGGGCTATCGTCTTTTTAAAAGAATAGCTTCCTGCCGCCTGCTGCAGCGTGGATTCCGGTGGGTTCATCCTGATATTGCCATGGGAATTGCCCGTTTTTTCAGCAAAAAAAGCAGGGATCTGCTGAGTACAGCACCGCCTGCAGAAGGGCCGGAAGCGGAAGCGGTTCGACGCTATGCCTGTGCCCGTATCGCATCGGGAGAAGAAACACTGGTTATCTGCGGCCATGCGCATGCGCCTGTATTGGAGACGTATGGGTCTGCAGGTTTCTCCGGTTGTTACATCAATACGGGTGACTGGCCCATCCACCGTTCCTATGTTCGCTATGACGGCTCGGAATTTACCATGTGCACCTATTGTTAATCATGGTAAACACAGGAGAGATTGTTATGCGGTACATCGGTTTTTTTGTGGCAGGAACTCTTGCCGTTTTTCTTTTCAGTGCTTTGCTTGAAAATGCACCCGGCATATAGATAAACGCACACGAACATAGAAGCATGAAGGCAGGGGAAAGAGAGGGGGAATCGGTTTTTGTGGCGGTGGTGTTGGCGACTCAAAGAGGAGGACGCGCCTGTTTTCGCTGAAACAGATTTGTTACGGCAATCCAGATGCGCATAAAGAAAGTATTGCGCTTTATCTCCCAGTCACGGACACGTTGGTACAGTGCCAGCAATTCAGACTGAAACACTTGCGCCGAGGGGAAACGGTCGTTGGGATTGCGTGCCATGGCTTTGGCAAGAAAGACATCGGTCTCCCGGGGAAGTTCGGGGCAAATGCGGGAAATTTTGTCGCCCAGAGCCGGGCGACGTCCGGTGAGCATTTCAAAAAACATGATGCCCAGAGGATAAATGTCTGCCCGTTTGTCGACCCGGGACGCATCCATATGCTGTTCCGGAGCAATATACGCTATCTTGCCCAGGTTGACACCGACCATTGTCAGATTTTTGAACTTGTCGTCCGATTTTGCCAGACCGAAATCCAGAATACGGATGGAACCATCTGCTAGAACCATAATGTTCTCAGGGGAAAGATCGCGATGGACCGTGAGCCGATGTGCGTGAACCAGGGCGTCCGCCACCAGACACAGAATCCGGACAGTGGAGCCGATGTCAAAGCGCCCCCACTGATGCATCCATTGACGGAGCGACTTTCCGTCCACATAGTCCATCGTATAGAAAAGGGTGTCTTCCCAGTTTCCGGTATCGTAAATGGTAACAATGCCGGGATGGGTGAGCTGGCGGGCTGTAGTTGCTTCCCGGACAAACCGTGCCTTGGCATGATTGCTTTTGAGATACTTGGAGCGCAGTGTTTTTAGCGCACGCTGTTCACCGCATGTGGTGTCTTCGACCAGATACACTTCCCCCATTCCGCCACGACCCAGCTTCCGCAAAATGATGTAGCGGCTCGCTATTTTTTGTCCTTCTTCGAACTGGTCCATGATGTTGCCCCTGGGTATTTCCAAGCCAACTAAGAACTCACAATGAGAATTATACAGTATTCACAATTAAAAATCAAGTAAAATGAAAAAGAAATTACTTTTTGAGCTGAATAATAAATAAACTGCGAAATAACTCTATATGAGGTAAGGTTTTTTTCTGTTCAGAATGCGCTGACGCTGAAAAAACATCTGCGCAAAATCCCCGGCATTCAAGTGCGCTTTCCGCGAGGTGTTACCCTTTAAAGATGCCCCGCATTTTTGCCCGCTAAATGGTGTTTACTTTCGAATTATAATAAAGTACGCCCGACCAATGCAAGATCGGGCGTACACAGGCTATTGCGAAGGGAAATTATTTTTCATCGTCTTTTTTAGGAGCGTCGGTGATGAGGCATTCCGTGGAGATAATCATACCGGCGGCACTGACGGCATTTTGCAGGGCGGTGCGTACAACTTTTGCCGGGTCGATGATGCCCGCTTTCACGAGGTCTTCCATGACACCTGTGGCGGCATTGAATCCGATGTTTCCTTTTGCCACCGAAACTTCATTTACTTTTACAGCACCTTCAAACCCTGCATTCTGTGCGATGATTGCCAGAGGCTCGGTCATTGCTTTTGCAAGCATGAGAGCACCGGTTTTTTCATCGCCCTGCAGATCCAGGTCAAGTACGCTTTTCCGCGCACGGATCAGGGCTACGCCACCGCCTGCGACAATGCCTTCTTCAATGGCGGCGCGGGTGGCATTGAGCGCATCATCCGCGCGATCTTTCTTTTCCTTCAGCTCCACTTCACTGGCGGCACCGATCTGAATGACAGCCACACCGCCTGCAAGCTTCGCCAGACGTTCCTGGAGTTTTTCCCTGTCGTAGTCGGAAGTTGTTGTTTCAATGCCTTTACGGATCTGATCAACTCTTCCTGCGATCTCTTTTTTGTCGCCACCGCCCTGAATTACCGTGGTATGATCTTTGGTAATTTCAATGCGCTTGGCGGTACCCAGCTGGTTCAGCTCCACATTTTCCAGTTTCATGCCCAGATCTTCGCTGATAAACTGCCCGCCTGTAAGAATAGCCAGGTCGCGCAGGATTTCTTTGCGTCTGTCACCGAATGCCGGCGCTTTGACTGCTGCAACGTTGAGGATGCCGCGAAGGCGGTTAACCACCAGCGTTGCCAGCGCTTCCCCTTCAATATCTTCGGCAATAATCAGAAGACCTTTTCCTGCCTGGGCAATTTTCTGCAGAACAGGGAGCATTTCGCTGATATTGCTGATTTTTTTCTCGTAACAGAGGATATACGGGTCATCCAGCACGACCTGCATGGTTTCCCGGTTGGTTACGAAATAGGGGGAAAGGTAGCCGCGGTCAAACTGCATGCCGTCAACCTGTTCCATCTCCGTAGCAAACCCTTTGCCCTCTTCAACCGTGATGACACCGTCCTGGCCGACTTTTGCAATCGCTTCCGCAATAATGTCACCGATGCTTGTATCGCCGTTGGCGGAGACAATAGCGACCTGCCGGATTTCATCCTGATTTTTAATACTTTTTGCGGCGGCTTTAATGGCATCCAGTGCCACTTCAGCGGCTTTGTCAAGACCGCGTTTCAGATGCGCCGGGTTGGCACCGGCTGTTACATGACGCATGCCTTCGCGGACAAGTGCCTGAGCGAGAACGGTGGCGGTTGTCGTACCGTCGCCGGCGACATCATTTGTTTTGCTTGCCGCCTGCCGGAGCATACGGGCACCCATGTTGGCATAGGGCTCTTCCAGTTCCACTTCTTTAGCGACAGTAACGCCGTCTTTGGTGATCTTGGGGGCACCGAAGGACTTCTCCAACAACACATTTTTGCCCTTGGGACCCAAAGTGGCTTTGACGGCATCGGCGAGCTGGTCAACACCGCTCAGCAGTGCAATACGTGCTTCCTGATCAAAAAGTAATTGTTTTGCCATGGTTTAATCTCCTTCATAGCATGAATTTTTGAAACATACCGGATCCGTTCCGGGGCGGGAATTAGCACTCGACATGGATGAGTGCTAACAAATGGTAGCATATCAAATAAATGAAGTCAAGTTGGAACAACACAAATGAAAGAAAAAGCGGAAGATGCAGGGGAAGTATGCAGGCAGTACCCCTTGTTCTTTATCAGTACTTCGCAGCGGATGCAAATAAAGCGTATGCCCCTGTGGCTGTGTTATAGTGAGATAGCCGAAACAGCCGTGTCTCCGGAGCCTTTATGAGTAGCCCTCTTTGTATAGTGAGCAATAAGCCGTATAAGAAAAGAAGCGTTTCTGTCCTGAGAGCAGTCTTTGCTTTCTTTGCGCTGAGCTGCCTTGCGATGCTGTGTTCTTCCGCTGAAGAAGCAGTAAATCCCCTGGAAGTGAAGGCGCGGATCCGTTATGCTGAGATGAAAGAAAAATTCACATTCCGTTTGCAGGAGAAAGGAACGCTTGAATCCGGCGACACGCTCTATTCTCTGGCACCTGGCGCCTATACACTTACACTGGAGAAAGGGCGGGGCGCGACGCAGCATTACCACGTATTTACACGAACTTTTGCGCCTGCGGAGGTTCAGGAAAAGGAAGCCTGTCTCCGTGAATGGCAGGAAAAAAAATTTACTCCGCAGGTGATTACCTTCGGTCTGCTTTACCGCCTGCCTTCAGGTCGTACGCTTGATAATCGCCGGCACTGGGTTTCTGTTGCCCGCTGTAAGGAGAAATCGGAAGCGAAAGCCCTTGCCGACCGTTTGAAAACGGGCAGCGTCGCTCCCTGGATTCGACCGGAAAGGATTGCCCCGGGAACCGCTTCTTTTTCCCTGCAGGGACCCCGCGGGAAAGCCTCTTCTCTTTTTGCCGCTCCTCTTTTTCTCGATTGCGAAGGTGTTGTGGAAATAGTGGACGTGTCCGGCACTTTCTGGAAGGAAAAAAAACGAAACTGCCTTTATGCGCCGCCGCTGGAAATCGGTATAGGTGCAGAAGATACCATTGAGATTTTCGGGACACTGCCGGTGGAAGAATATCTGCGCGGTGTTGTTCCGGCGGAGATGCCGGTGCAATGGCCGCTGGAAGCATTGAAAGCTCAGGCGCTGGTGGCACGCAGCGAGATTTACGCCAGTCTCGCAGGCAAATATAAACTGCAGGGTTTTGACTTCACCACACTCGAAAGCTGCCGCGCCTACTGGGGTGCCGGGGAGTTTCATCCTTCCTCGGATCGGGCAATACGGGAGACAGCGGGGGAAGCACTTTCTTTTGATAACCGTTTTGCCGTTGCCGTATTTTCTTCTTGCTGCGGTGGCTGGACTGAAAACAACGATACAGTCTGGAGCGGCCCGCCTGACAGGCTCCTACGTGGCGGAAGCGATTTGCGTGAGAACGGCGGATCTGTCACACCTGCGAAGAATATGCTTCAGTGGCTGCAGAGCGCGCCCCGTGCCTGGTGTGAAGGTGATCAGCAGAGTTTTCGCTGGCAGCGTCGTTTTTCAACCGATGAATTGTCGGCTCTGATTAATAAAAAATATAAAGTGGGAACAGTCTTGTCTGTCACCGAAGGGGTGCGAGGTGTAAGTGGACGGTTAAAATCCGTTACAATAGTTGGTACACTTTCAACAGTGACTATTGAACGGGAACTGGCAATTCGTCAGGCATTTGGAGGATTACCCAGTGCCATGATTATAATAAAGGCGGATCCCCCGGGAAAGACGCCCGCCCATTGGAAGGTTTACGGCGGCGGTCGGGGACATGGCGTTGGACTTTGTCAACATGGAGCACGCGGTATGGCTGCCGCGGGGCTTGATTATAGAGATATTGTGGCGCATTATTTTTCCGGCGCCGTGATAGAAAGGACACGCTGATGAACCTGGAAGCGATTCGTGCGAAAAAATCCCGTTTTGCCATCGGGCTCATGTCCGGTACTTCCTGTGATGGGGTTAATGCTGTTCTGGTTCGAATCAAGGGAACCGGACCGGGGCTTGCCATTAAACTGCTGGCTCACCAGACCTTTCCGTATACAACGGATTTCCAGAACAAACTGCTTGTAGAGCATATGAGTGCCAAGGAAGTGTGCCTTCTCAATTTTGAGTTGGGGCAGCTTCTCGCCGAGGCATCCCTTGCCATGCTGGATCAGGCTGATGACCATGAGGTGGAGGTGGACTTTATCGCCGCGCATGGGCATACAGTTGGCCATTATCCGCCCGGCTCCGGCAATGACCGTGTGGGTACCCTGCAGATCGGGGAACCCGCCATTATTGCGCATCAGACAAAGCTGCCCGTTATTTCCGATTTTCGGGTTCGGGATATGGCTGCAGGCGGTCAGGGTGCCCCGCTGGTACCTTATGCGGACTGGTTGCTTTTTCAGCGCGAAGAAAAAAATATTGTGTGTCTGAATATTGGCGGGATTGCAAACTTCACCGTTGTAACCCCAAAATTTGAAGACATACTCGCCTTTGATACCGGTCCCGGCAATATCGCCATTGATGCGACTGTCCGGCTGCTGTCCCGGGGATCCCGTGCCTTTGACGAAAATGGCGATGCAGCACGGCGTGGCAAAGTGATTGACGAGTTTCTTGAATATCTGCTCAGCGACAGTTACTTCCAGAAAGAACCGCCCAAGAGCACAGGAAGAGAGCGTTTCGGGCTGGAGGCTTATCTCCGCGATGCTCTTGCCAGCCGCCGGAACCACTCCTACGAAGATCTGGTCGCTACGGTCACTGAAGCCACGGTTCGCAGCATTGCCGATGCCTACAGAAATTATATTGCGCCCAATTATGAGGCGACCCAGATGATTGTCGGCGGCGGCGGTGCCATGAACAACACAATTATGACCCGCCTGCAGCAAGAACTTCCTGAGATGAAAATTTTTATCAGCGACCGTGTCGGTATTTCCTATGATGCCCGGGAAGCCATTGCTTTTGCGATTCTCGGCAATGAAACGATTTTTGGAACGCCCGCCAATGTGCCGCAGGCAACAGGAGCATCGGAATCTGTCGTGCTTGGAAAAATTACACCGCCCTGAGTGTCTTTGCAACTGCGATGAAAGAATAAAGAACTGCAATGGTAAATCCGGAACTTTTAAAAATCCTGGTCTGCCCGGAGAACAAGACACCGCTGCATCCGGCAGCACCTGAAGTACTTGATGCCCTGAATGCGGAAGTGGTTGCAGGGACTTTGAAAAACCGCGCCGGAGATACGGTGACTGATCTGATCCAGGAAGGTCTGATCAGGGAAGATGGTGCCGTGCTCTACATCGTCCGCGACGATATCCCGGTGATGCTGATTGAAGAAGCTGTGCCGCTTGCGAAAGACGGATCTGACTGCTGAATCAGCAATGCCATAGGGCATTCAGGCATTCGGGCAGTTCAGCGATGCTGGCGAGTACCCGCTCAGCCTGTTCATATTCAGGTGCACTGCCGAAACCATAAGCGGCGGCGATGCCGATCCCGCCGTGGGCAAGGGCTGCTTCAATATCGTCGTGCCGATCTCCGATCACCGCAAACGCGGCGGGTCGATGCTGCTCCAGGATAAGACCTGTCATCTCTGTTTTATCGCGGTAGCGTGTGCCCCGGGCATAAACGGTAGAGAAAAACGGAGCCATCCCGTGCGCTTCAACAAAGGCTGCCACGTAGGGTTCTGGTCCGTTGGAGCAGATCGCCATCTGGTATCCCCGGTCATGGAGGGCTTGTACGGTTTCCAGAGCTTTCGGATAGAGGAGTCCGCAGGTGTGCATGCACTGCAGCTCCAGCGCGTTGGCATGGCTGACCACTTCCTCAGCCTTGCCTTCAGCACAGAGTGACGCCATCCAGGCTTCATAATCTTCCACAGGCTTTCCGAAGAAGAAGCAAAGGGCTTCTTTATCCGGTTCCGGAAGCCCGTAATCTCTGAATGCCTGTTGAACGGCAGGCACTGTTACGGTATCCGTCTGAAGCAGCGTACCGTCTATGTCAAAGATCAGCAACCTGTCTGACACCATTGCGTGAGTCCTTTCTGCAATTGTTTCGTGCCTTCTGTCTCTTTGAATCTATCATAAACGCATCGGTGTTTTCCCGCCTGGAAGTTACTTTTTCTGCGCCGGGCTTGTTTTTTTTAATTTTCTCAGTAAAATGCGTTGCGCTCCTTGATATAAGAGGGTGCGGTGCTCCATAATGGAGCATAA
>Ga0255344_1005910_pt1 | contig 11354 bp, 8 predicted proteins | sample wastewater_treat_5_FD_192414 | JGI IMG/M metagenome (GOLD analysis project Ga0255344, IMG submission 192414) | Wastewater microbial communities from Lulu Island WWTP, Vancouver, Canada - plant18 | ecosystem: Engineered > WWTP > Wastewater > Unclassified | place: Canada: Vancouver, British...
TACCCGGGAGGAACGCAAGTTCATGACCGCCGTGTGGAATGATCGCGCGGGACGTTACGAACCCTACGCCGCCGATAGCTCGCCCTACTGGTTGCGCGCGGATGAAACCCCCGCCCTGACTGAGCAGTTGGAAAAATTGGTCGTGCTGGTGGAGGAAGCCCTGCCGGGGATCTTCGCGCTGACCAACCGCCTGGCCCTGGTGCTGGACAACACCGCGTTGTTGACCTCGAATTTCAATGCCGTCGCAATGGACACCCGGCCGGCGGTCAGCAATCTGACGGCATTGAGCGCCCAACTGCGGGGGGAAGGCGCCTTGGGGGATTGGCTGCTCTCCCCAGACGTGCGCACCCAACTCGAACAGAGCCTCACCAATGCCAACACGGTGCTCACCAACGTCAATACCGTGCTCACCCACACCGATGCCAACTTGGCCGCGCTGGCGGAAAATCTCGCCCGATCCCTGGACAACCTCGCCGACATCACCAGCCATCTGAACACGCAGGTGGCGGCCAATACCAATCTGCTCACCGCCATTTCTGATGCCATCGTTCACGCGGACGACCTGATGCAAGGATTGAAGCGTCACTGGTTGTTGCGGTCCGCGTTTCGGACACGGGAAACCAACGCGCCGCCCGCGCAACCCTTGCGATCGCCCCGCGACGCCGACTGGCGTTAATTCGGCCGGCGGTGTTCCTCTGACGCCGGGCCGTTTTTGGCGCTCTCGGAATTCATCCGAATGCGCGTGTTTCACGGTAACGCTGCGCTTGCCCTGTGCTTGTTTCGAATCTGCCGGTGCCGGAAGCGAAGCCCGGGCGGTGCAAGGGCATGCAGGTGGAATTGTTTGTTACTTTATCCGCCGCTCCGAGCGGCCTCAACTTCAGCCCTCAGCATCGCCAAGGTTCGGATTTCGCCGACGGCCCATCCTGGCCCGGCAAACCATGCAGATGATCGACACTTTGGGTTGCCGCCCTCGTCGCCAGGTTCCGTCAACGTAAATGGTATCGGGAAAATCAGACACTTGCGGGACCGATGGTGACTGTGATAATTTCTGGTCCAGTTGACGCCTGCCCAGGCGCCGATTCAAACGGCAACGCCTGCCTCGCTCGGGATAAGATATTTGCCCCGGCAATGGTGAGGCCGGCGAAACGGTGTCGGGTGCGCCACAGAATGCCGTGGCGTTGAACAGGCGACAAAGCAATTGCCCGCGTGGCGGAATTGGCAGACGCGCTAGATTCAGGTTCTAGTGAGTAACATCGTACAGGTTCAAGTCCTGTCGCGGGCACCACCTCAATTCCCCAATAAAATCAGCTAGTTTGAGCGATTACACCCCCGCATAAAATGGCTTGCAGTACGCCTGCAGGACCACTTTTCTGAGCGGCGTTCTGGGAGACGTCAAATCGAAGAAAAAAGTATTCCGGGTGAGGCTGCACGGCCGCTCCTGGTCTGTTTATTCGCTAAAATGCCGGGGGAAGACGATTTTTCGGGTGATTCACCGCGTCAACGACAAGCGGAAACCCAAGACTTTCCCTTCGTTGATCAAGGCCCGGGCTGATGCCAAAAACATTCTTCTTGGGATCTACGCCAAGGAGGCTGTCAAAATCCACCTGACCGCCGATGAGAGGGCGGACTGAAAGGCGGCCCTGAACGTATTAAACCAGCGGAAATTCGGTCGAGCTTGGAAATCGTCTGCCAACATGATGCCGATCTCGCTCAAGGTTTCATTGATTTCTAAATCGGGTAACCACCCGCACGAAAAAACTTGCTGGATGCCGTCGCCGCCATGATGACCAATAATGACATTTGGCAAGTTACCGTGAGCCGTGCCCTTGGAATTGGATAAGGGTGGAGCATGTGGTCGCGTCCAAAGTGAGGTTCAAAACCGTAACGACGTACTCGGCGGCGGTGGGTTTTCGCCCGCCATTTCCAGCCTCCGCATCTCGGTGTCGCTGCGGTTCAATCATGCTTACAGTTACGACCCCGCTTCCCACCTGCGATCGGTGAGTGACGGTACGCATCGTCCACGTACGATTATCTTGACCATTCGCTCCAGGTGGGACAGATTCTCTTCGCCGCGAACGGCATGACCGAGATGACCACGACCAACGGTTACGATCGTCTGAACCGGCTCACGAACACTGCGTTGTTGGGAGGGACCGGTTCCACCCGGTCCCAATTTGATTGCCGATACAACAGTGCCAGCCAGGGTTCACACTTCTGCGCGTATGACGGGAATGGCAATGTGACCGCCTTGGTGAAAGCGGATGGCGCCGGGCTGACTGCGCAATACGAGTATGGTCCGTTTGGGGAACTCCTTCGCGCCACCGACCCGATGGTCAAGGCCAATCCCTTCCGGTTCTCCACCAAGTATCAGGATGACGAGACTGACCTGATTTACTACGGTTATCGGTATTACAACCCGAGCACGGAAAGGTGGCTAAACAGAGATCCCATTGGATATTGCGTCGGCTTGAATCGGGTTTGTTTTGTTGGCAATGAGCCTGTGGGCAGGGTGGATCTTCTGGAGAGGGAATCATGGGACACGATTTGGAGAGAGGCCGGCAAGAACGGTTGTCCAGCGTGTGAATTCAACGACGTTCAGCAGCGGTTAAAGAGCTGGGAAAGCATTCTCGACCGGCTGCGACAGGGGAAGCCACCCAGGGGTGGAAGTGGTTCGGGTGCTACTACCGTTGGTGAGACTTCCTGTCTGGTGGGGAATCCCCGTACTGTCATCAAGGAAGGTTACACGACGTGCAAAGGGTGGTGCATCGTCCGGCATGAGCAGGTGCATCGCGATCAGTGTCAGCACCATTACAGCGATTACAAATGGACCTTACAAAGAAGCAATAAGGAGGAGGTGGAGATGGAACTCCCGGCCTACGAGGCGGGTGCCAAGCGCTTCACAGCCCTCGTCAAAAAGGCGAAGAACCAAGCGGCGCGGTTCGGTGGTGATATGAAGCGTGCATGCCAGCGCAGCAAGTAGGGTGGTAACGGCTCGTGAGTTTAGCATTCATGCATTTCACCCAATCGCGCATCTGGCAGTGGGTCGCTGCCGCGGTTGTTCTGGTCGCGGTGGCTGTCGGAGTGTTGCGCAAGGTAGGTCTGCCAATGCCAGAGGTTATCCTCGCGTACACCACGGAGGGCCGTATGCAGCAGCTAGCCGGAGACTTGATTGGCTGGCAGCTCACGTTGCGTTTCGCAGACGGACGGCCCAAGGCTAAGCTTCTCTACCGAGGAACGGGTGAGAAACTCCGGCTTGTCTCTGGTAAGTACTATGATCGGAAGGGCAACCTGCGATCCAGGGTCGCTAACGGCCATGGTGTTGCACTGCTGTTTCACGATAATGGCAATCTCGCGGAGCTTGTGAGTTATTTCCAAGGAACAGAATCTGAGCCGCATCTACGATGGTCTTCGGAGGGTGAACTCGTCCGGACTCCTGTAACTGGAACAACGAATGTTAACTCGTTGCGTTGACCATTAACAGACGCGCCGTGGAAGGTCGCGGAAGGCGCTTTTGCCATTCCTGCTCGACGCACACATCTATTCTGACTACCGTTCGCCTCGCTTTTTTAGCCAGAGCGGTTCAATTAAAACTGGGAAGGGATCGGTCAATAGTATCGTGCCATTGCGACGGCGGACGAACGTGGTGGTGCGGCGCAACGGCAGTCCCCTGGCCAGCGGGGTTTACGCCTACGACGCGGCCTCCCGGCTGCAAACGGCGAGCGCGGGCAGAAGCAGCGCCACGTATTCCTACGTTGCGAACTCGCCGCTGGTGGGCCAGATTGGCTTCACCAACAACGGTGCCGGGCGCATGACGACGACCAAGCAACACGATTACCTGAACCGGCTGAATGCGATTGCGTCGGGAGGGACGGGTTCCACGCCGTCCCTGATCTCCTTCGCCTACGCCGACAACGCCGCCAACCAACGGACGCGGGTCACACTGGCGATGGTTCGTACTGGCTCTACAGCTATGATGCGCTGGGCCAGGTGACTTCGGCCAAGCGATATTGGCATGACGACACACCAGTAGCGGGCCAACCACTCCACATTCAGTTTTGACGACATTGGCAACCGGCGAACCGCCGCGCCGGGCGACGATCAGAACGGGGCCAATCTGCGCTCGGCGAGCTATGGCGCGACCCTGTTGAACCAATACACCAGCCGTGAGGTGCCGGGCTTTGTGAACGCGCTGGGCACGGCACGAACACGGCCACGGTGAGCTTGTGGAGTCAGGACAATCTCGCGCTCTACACACCGACGCCGCGTCAGGGGCGGGCAATAGCTTTTGGGTGGCACTCCGGTGTTGCGCCGGGTCAAGCCGCGCACGGCGGTGTTGTCTCGGACATTGCCTCCGGCAACATCGTCATTCTGGCAAAGCGGGAACGAGAAAGAAAATGCCCGCGGCGGCAAGGCATAAGCCAATCATCAATACCCAAACCAATCGCACCTCAGGAAACCGCAAGCCAAAACTCGCGCGCACGATCGCGGCAATGATAATGGCAATTCCCAGAAAGGCTGGCTCAATTAAATTCGAGAAGCTCTTCCGGCCGGCAGACCAGTCGGAGAACATCAAGAGAGTCCAAACCAGGAACGGCAAAATAAACGCCAACAATTCCCACGGATTCCAGTGAACCCGACGTCGCGCCAGGAAGACAACCAGAGCCGTGGGCATTACGGCAACAAGGGTCTGTAGGCCCCAAGCGAACAGAATGATGGTGACGATTGCCATGTGCGTGAGGATGTCTGATAATTTTGAATTAACAAGGTTTATCTTCGGTGGGTTGTGAGCTTCTAAATGGGTAAGACCAAAAATAGATCCAGTGTTTGGTGCGTAATTTGCTGGCGATCGGCCGCTCAGGTGTTTTGGGGGCTGACGAGGTAACGAAGTTGATGATGGTTTGCACGAAACGGTAGGGCGTATCTCCTCGGCATGGGCAATCCGGATTTCTTTCGGATGACTTTCTCATTTGGGGGCTTGAGTTTGGGGTTGACGTCGGCGGGGCAACTCCATACTGTGGGGCTTGATGAATTTGCACAATCAGCCGGCATACCCTTCAGTTCATGCAGTGAAAACCTCCCCCGGTAACAAAACCCTACAATTGACCAACAATATGAAAACGAAATGTTTGTTCCTCCTTATGGCCGTCATCGTCGGGCTGGTAACCCCTCCGGCTCACGCGATTTATTATTGGCAGCCCAACGGCTGGGATGGTACGGGTGACGTACCCAGCGGCACCTGGTCCACCACCGATCCCAACTGGTATGACGGCTCAGAAAACTATCAGGTCTTCGCCGCGCCGGCGACCTTACAGCCCAAGGTGGTTTTTTGTTACACAGGAGTCAGGGTTCCCGCGAACGCTTATACGGTGACGGTTGCCCCGGGAGAAAACTTCATCGTGCCCAGTTTTTTATGTGCGGCAGGCCATCCCACCGTCGTTGGCGACACCCTGCGCCTGAGGAGTGATGCCAACGGCCCGGCCTTGGTGGAGGTATATACCAATCTCACCTTCACTCTTAACTGTGGATTGACCAACTTTTCAGCGGCGCCCAATGGTTTGTGCCTGAACAAAATCGGTCCAGGCACCTTGGTGCTGGGCGCCGTCAATCAACTGCTGAACGGCAGCGGCGATCCGGCGGGCGTGCGCATTGACGGTGGCCGGCTCCGCCTCAGCGTGACCCAGGCCTTTGGCCGCACTAATCATCTGGTGTTGGGCGCCAGTGACACGGGCGATCCGGCGGCGTCCGCGATTTTTGATACGGGTGGTTTGGATCAACAATTGGGGACTTTGAATCTCGCAGGTCCGAGCACGGACACGGCCCGCACTCTGGATCTGGGCGACGGAACTGGGACACTGACTTTCGCCGATAGCAGCGCCCAACCATGGTTGTCCATAGATCAAGAAGACATTTTTTTGCATATTACCAACTACCGCCCCGGAGTGAATGCGCTGCGGTTTGGGACCAGCGCCAGCGGCTTGACAACCCGGCAATTGCAACTCATTCGGTTTAGCGAGTTCGACAATGCTGTGGGACAAATTGACGCGCAAGGGTTCATCACGCCCGGCGCCGTTCCGCCGGCCATTGTGAGTCATCCGAAAAACACCAATGCCATTGCCGGTGCTACGGTCAGTTTCTCGGCGGTGGCGACAGGCGAAAACCTCAGTTATCAGTGGCGTAAAGACGGCGTGGATATTGCGGTTGAGGATAATCCCACGGCAAATGCTGCCACGCTGGTGCTGAACAACGTTCAGCCGCCTGATGCGGCCCGTTATTCGGTGGTCGTGGCCAATGCCGCTGTCCAAGTGGTCAGCAGAGCCGGTCGGTTGATTGTGTACAGGGCAGACCCCATGGTACTTCACCAGGGTTTGGTTTCCTACTGGCCGTTGGACACCGCCAATGGGACCACTCCAGATCTTTCTTTTGGCAATGACCTGACGGTGGACGGATCCGTATCGCCGGTGGCGGGCAAATTGGGGAACACCTTGGCTTTTGGCAGCGGGGCGTATCTGCATGTCGGCCCCACCGATTTTGCAAATACGGGCCTGCCGAATTGGCATGCCGGCGAGTATTCGATCGCTTTCTGGATCAAAGTGCCGGCGAACAAGGTAAACAAGTACGCGTTCAGTGAGGCGAGTCTTAGCGATAATTATTCCCTTTTCTTCTTTGAGCCCAGCAGCTCCGGCGGCAAGTTGCAGGTGTATTTGCGTGATCGCGCCAACAAGGTTCTCATCAACAAGATCCCCACTGCCGCAGTGGTGTGTGACGATACCTGGCATCATGTGACCTTTGTTGACCGTCGTGGGCGCGTCGAAGTTTATGTGGATGGCGTGCTGGATTCTCAAAGCAGCAGCGGTAAATTCGACTACGCCTACAATCCTGACGCAATACAATTCAACACCGTCGCCATCGGCGGCCTGTACCGATCCACAAGCAGCGGCGTGCCGTTCCCCGGCTTACTGGACGAGGTGGCTGTTTGGGAACGGCCGCTTTCCGCCGCGGAAGTGGAGGTTTTGGTCGCTAGCGGCATTCCGACCCCCATTGCGCCGCGCGCGCCGGGGATTGCCTCGATTAGTCCTGACGCCACCGTTTATCCCGGGGACTTGCATCGCGTCACCGTGCGGGCCATGAACAATCGTCCTTTCACCTATACATGGCGGGTCAATGACGTGGTGGATCCGTCGGCTACGGATGCCACCTACCTTTATCCGGTTGGCCCGAGTGATAGCGATTTAACCATTGCGGTTGAAGTCAGCAACCCTTATGGCACCGTCAGCGCGACCAATCATGTCACCGTAATTGGTGATCCGCCTCCCGCGCTGGACAATGGCATGGTAAATTATTGGCCTTTAGACACCATCGAGGTCCATCCAGGTACGGGAGACCTCTATGCGCCGGATGCCGCTGGGGGCAAAGATCTGGTCTTGATGGGGTTTGGGGGAGTTGGCGACTTGGTGCCCGGCATGCGGGGCAATGCGCTCTGGTTTGATGCCGTCCGGTATGGCTACCGGGCCGGCGGAGCGCCGTTATCGCTCCGGAGCAATTACTCGATCGCCTTATGGGTGAACCTCCCGCCGGGCGGGTATAATCAGGCGGATACGGCGCTTTATGCCGAGGCCTCCACCGTAAACGCGAATACCCTGTTCAGCATCACGGCTGGGGTGGAGCCCGCCCTCCGGGTGACGATCCGGAGCGACGCAGGCACCACATTGCTCAGTAAAGATTCCACCCTCCCGGCGATAGATGGCAACTGGCATTACGTGGTCTGGACTGATACCAATGGCCAGGGCCGCCTTTATATTGACGGGCAGGTGGACCCCACCGATTTCAGCTACACGCGGGCCCCTTTGACACCCGATACCACCGCAGTGGGGGCTGTATTGCGCGCGGAGCCTTCTTTTGCGCTGCTCTATGGGTATCTGGATGATATTGCCACTTGGGATCGCGCCTTGACCGGCGCGGAGGTCCAGGAAGCCTGGACAACAGGGATTCCCACTCCGCAGCCGGCGGCGCCGACCATTTTAGTTGAACCTCAGGATGTCAATGTTTACGAAGGGGATGCGGCCATGTTGTCGGTATGGGCGGACGGCTATTTCCCGTTAAGCTACCAGTGGTACAAGGACGGAGAGGCGCTTTCTGGTGCCGTTGATTCCACGCTGGCTTTTTCCAACCTCCAAGGGAGTGATACCGGCGGCTACACAGTCGTCATCACCAATTTGAGTGGCGCGATTACCAGCCGCATGGCCCAAGTAACGGTGAATCCCTATGCGCTGGCGACCACGGGGGTCGTGTTGAAGGTGGATTTTGGCATTGTCGGAGCGACGCCTTCACCAGTGGCGGACGGTTTCGTCATGGGCGGGGATGGCTTTACTTCGGTCTATGATGGCGGAGTGCGCGCCTGGATTTCACCCATCGGCGGCGGGGCGCTCGCCCCACGTAACCGAACGGCGGTTGTGAATCACCCGCCCGCGTTGAATCTGGCGGCACTTTACAACGACTTCATTTTTGATAGCAGTGGCGGGATGGAAGGTCAGGGCATCCGTATCTCCATTGACCACCTGGCGCCAAATACCCGTTTTGGGGTCACCATCTGGAGTTTTGACTCGCTCACGACGCAGGACCGGTTTTCCGCCTGGCTTGAGACCTCGGGCGAACCCGTAACGCTGGCAGATCCCTATATCATGCGGAATTCGCTGCCGGCGAGTGATAACGAAAAAACCATCCGGGGCATCGTAACCTCAACTCCGGCGGGGACCCTGCAAATTGACGGCTTGGGACGGGGTTATGCCGGAGGCGCCGGAAATGCCGTATTTTTGAACGGCATTCAACTGGAGGCCAACCCGCCGGCCTCCATCGGGAATGTGCAACAAGCGGGTGGTTATTTCAGCTTTGATGTCTCCAGTGACTTCCCTCATACGCTCCAGCAGACCGCCAACCTGGTTGAAGGTCCCTGGGTGCCGGTGCCTCCCGGCGGCGCTGTTGCCACCAATGGAACTACGGTCACCTATCAATTCCCCATCTTGCCCGGACAAAACCAGTTATTCTATCGCGCGCAATAGCCGGATCAGGAGCCTCAGCCTTGGTTTGGGCTGCGCCCTGCGGCGCGGCCCATTTGATGAGGAAGCCCAATGTCTTGGGGACGGGGTGAAGGCGTATTTCATGTTGCATCAACGCGAGGTGCCGCCGAAGCACTGATGGCTGAGGACTCCTGCTCTTCATACCCGGCGCTGACCGAAGTTTTGCGGAACGGCTCTGCTTGCGGCGGTCTGTAGCTGGAAAAAGCTGGAGGAGGCATTCTCGGCGAGGTGGCGTTCCAGCACGCTTCTGTTGCCTTTGCTTGCGCCCAATTGCCCGGCACATCCACAAAGGAAACAGCAAGTCTTCCTGCCGACACAAATGAGCGTCTCGCCGTAGTGGCGTTGGTGTTGATCGCGGAATTCCACCGATCCTGAAAGCTTGACTTGGTTGTCCATTGTTGAATGCTGTTTGCGAAAGACTGGTTTCGAACCAAAAAAGTGGGCGCCATTTTAAGATCGTGGATTTCATCTGATAGATTTCGACTGGGCCGTGCCTGGCTGAGCGGGGTATTGCTCGCGATGGCCTTCCCCCAGTTTAATTTCTCTTGGCTGGCATGGTTGGCACCGGGACTCATGCTTTGGTCCACACAAGGGACCACCGCCAAGAAGGTGTTTTGGGCGGGCTGGGTCAGTGGCTTGGGTTGCTATTTGGTTTCGTTGTATTGGATTTTCCTGATGCCTTTTCCTTGGCACGGGATGGTTGGGTATCTCGGTTTATGCGCCGTTCTCTCTCTGTTTACCGGGGCTTGGTGTTGGCTGAGTTGGTGTTTGAGACCAAATCGGTGGCGAGCTGCGCTGGCTCAATCGTCAAACAAGAATAAAGGAAAGAGAAAAACGGCGGTCAAAGGCTCTGCCCAGTCATGCCCTTGGCCCGGGTGCGAGCTGTGGCCATTGCTGGTTTGGCCGTTGTGTTGTGCTGCGGGGTGGGTTGCGCAGGAAATGACGACGGCACGGATCTTCGGAGGCTTTCCTTATAATCCGCTGGGCGCGTCCCAATTTCACCGGCTGTCCTTGATTCAGATCGCCTCGGTTACCGGAGTTTACGGAGTATCGTTCCTCGTGGCTTGGCTGTCGGTCGCGCTCATGGTTGCCTTTCGACAGGTTCGGATGTGGATGCTTCATAAGCAAGCGTCAAGCGGGAAGCGACGAGCCGGAGAACTTGCCGGACTGCTTGCGCTTCCAGCCTTGGCCGTTGTCGCTGCGTCCTTGTTTGGGATGAATCAACTAGCCCGATCGGACGACTGCTCAAGCCACCTGAAAATTGCCTTGATTCAACCGGCCATCCCGCAAGTGGTTCTTTGGGATGAGCAGCAACAAACGAATCGCCTGCGTAAAATTGTAGAACTGTCGCAGGCCGCTTTGACGGCGCGCCCCGATTTGCTGGTTTGGCCGGAGTCGGCAATGGCGGGAATTCTCGGCCGTAACCGCTTGACCCAAGAAATGATCGGGCATCTGCTACTTTCAAATGGGGCTTGGATGGTCTTCGGAGGGAATGATACGCATCCCAAACCGGGAGCGGTCGGTGCGGATGAGGTGGACGCTTACAATGCGGCTTTTTTGGTGGATGCCAAGGGTGAGTTGGTCGGACGCTATTACAAACGTCATTTGGTAATGTTTGGCGAATACATGCCGGGAGCGCGGTGGCTGCCGGTTCTAGCGCGGTTACGTTCGGCTGGTGCTGGGATGCGGCCCGGGAAACGGAGTATTACCTTTCAACTGGAGCAGCCGCCGGCCAGGTTTGCTCCGTTGATCTGTTATGAGGATGTTTTTCCGCATGAGGTTCGGTCTCGTGCCAATCCCGAGACTGATTTTTTGCTCAATCTGACTAATGATGGCTGGTTTGGTCAGAGTGCCGCCCAATGGCAACATGCGCAGACGGCATTGTTCCGGGCCGTTGAAAACGGATTACCTCTCGTCCGTTGTGCCAACAATGGACTGACGTGTTGGATTGATAGCCGCGGCCGGATCCACGACGTTTGTTTTTCGGATACGGAGGGTATTTATGGACCCGGCTACAAGGTTGTAACAGTCCCTTTGTGTTCGGCAACCACCGGGCGTTGTTCAACCTTTTACAATCGTCACGGCGATTGGTTTGGCTGGAGTTGTGTGGGGTTGACCCTTTTAGCGGGTGGTTTTCGATTCGGACGATGCCGGATGACGGATCGTAATTCTTAAAAAACTCTTATTGACTATGAAGTACGCATTTTGTTCCTCTCGGCTGGCATTTTTCGCGGTGCTGTTTTGTCTGGGCTCGTGGCAATTGGGTTGGGCCGAGGATGG
>Ga0255344_1005918_pt1 | contig 11341 bp, 13 predicted proteins | sample wastewater_treat_5_FD_192414 | JGI IMG/M metagenome (GOLD analysis project Ga0255344, IMG submission 192414) | Wastewater microbial communities from Lulu Island WWTP, Vancouver, Canada - plant18 | ecosystem: Engineered > WWTP > Wastewater > Unclassified | place: Canada: Vancouver, British...
TGCAATCAAAGAGTTTTTGGACAATCACAATCAAACCCCGAAAGTGTTTGTTTGGAAAGCATCGGTGGAGAAAATATTGGCCAAGATTGCCAAATGTAAAGAAGCGTTAGACGCACTGCACTAGCGACAGAAACAGAGAGCTGATCCATGTTCAAACATGAATTTGTTACAACCATAGAAATCAACGCGACACCGGAACGTATCTGGACAGTACTCACCGACCTGGACACCTACCCCCGGTGGAACCCGATGATACGATGGGCGAAAGGAGAAGTATGCCCAGGCACCAGGCTGACGGTTCGCTTTGAGCCGGAGGGAAGCAGGGGATATACGTTCACGCCCAAACTGCTTATCGTTGAACCGGGCCGGCAATTGCGCTGGCTGGGCTATCCCCGGATACCCAAATTCCTTGATACCGAACATTACTGGATCATCGAACGGTTATCGGATGGAAAATCCCGTTTGTTGCACGGAGCCATGATTTACGGTTTGCTCACACCTCTCAGCCGGCATATCTTTGAAAAGAGTTCCCGGGTTCCTTTTGAGCAAATGAACCGCGCACACAAACAACGCGCCGAGTTGAAACCGTAAAATATCGGCGTTGAGTGCTTCTGCGTCTTTCTCCCTTCCGGGCAGATATCGACACAGAACCGGGAGAATCAAAGAAGCCAGCACTGCCGACCGACGCGAATACACTTTGATGGCGCCGTCCTAGCTGTTCACGATGATGTCCAACTGCCTGATCGCATCATCCATGGAGCCGGTATTGAGGATATAGGCATCGGCCAGGGCGATCGGTATGGCTGTGCCGTAGGCAATTTCCCGCTGATCGCGGTCGCCAAAGTCGGCAGGAGAATCATCGGCCCTGCCCCTGCTGCAAACCCGCTCCAGACGAACGCCTCGCGGAGCCACAACGGCCACCACCACGCCATCGGCTTTTTCACGGATCAGTTCAATTTCCTGCCAGGACCTCATCCCCTCCAGAAAACCCATCTCGGCACCGGATTTGAGCATTTCCTCCAAAGCCAGTCTGGTCACTCCCAGGCCATCATCACCCCTCAGGTCATCAGACACCTGTGACGTCGTAACGGAATCCACCTCCAGGCCGCGGCTTTTAACTTCCGCGCGAACAATATCGCCGGTGGAATAATAGGCCATATCCCGGGATCCCGCGTAAATCCTCGCGATATTCTTTCCTGCCGCCGGCATGCCTACGATGATCAATATTTTCATTCGCCCCTCTCCTCTTCAAAAATCAAATCATCTCATCCCTATACCCAAAGACGGGTTATCCCCATCGACCCTCTCTCTTTGCTTTCTTGGTCTTGCCCGGCGTTAAGTGGAAAAGAAATGCCGATCAGTAGGTGTAGCTCACCGCAAAGCCGGCGGAGAATTTATCTGAAAGCCGACCCTCCAGGTTCAGACGAAATCCTTTGATGAGCGGTATATCCGCTCCCATCAGCAATCCGGCCTTGGTTTTGTTCTCTATCGTTTCATCCTGCGAACCGTATCCAATGCCATGTAAACCGGAATGGCGTGACATCTTGGCCTCGGAATAATACAGATACGGGCCGGCGTATAATTGAATATTCCGGGGCAGGCTGGCCTGTGCACCAACACCAAAATTTATATCCCAGAGACGCTTCACCTCTATCTCGGTGCGGACGGGCATGCCGCCGCTGGTAATCGCCACCGTGTCGGAAAAATCATCAAAATAATACGTGCCCTGCACAACGGCACCGACACCGAAGATGGCATTGATTGGATAAAAAACTTTTCCCCCCAGTGAACCGAAAGGTATCCAGTCTGATTCAAAATTGTCTTTGCTGGTTGTGACATAATGATTAACAGACGCAAAAATACCGGTCATGGCCATATCCGATACGCCGAGACGGGCATAGGCTTCCCAGATATTTTTTGACCCGTAGGCGGCCTGCATATAAAATTGATTTTGCTTGATGGCATACCGCTCTATGTCCTGGTAGGCATCTGCATGGTAAAAATAGCCGATAGATGTATTTAATCCGCCCTGTTGGCGTGAAACGGTTTGCATCGGGCCGTACAAGCCGGCCGCCATAACCGGCGCGCTGATGATCACCGTAAAGACGATGGCCAGAAGCGCAACGCCTAAACGTTTTGCATAATGATGATTCTTCATGGAGTTCCTCCTTCCGGAATATTCTTGGAATGAGCCGGTAAAAGGCTGTCAGAAGCCGATGATGTCAACTTTGCCTTCCTGGCTTTGATTTTTTTGAAACGGTATTGCGCGTACGCATCCCGAAAGGCAATATAGGGATCGATGGCCGCGTCCTTCAGCGCTTCATAATCGCCAATCCGCAATGAGGTGGCATTGACTTCCTCATAGGCTCTTACTGCAAACCAGTAATACCAGGGATTAATGTAAGAAACAGGATAAAGAAAATAATCTCCGGCAAGGGTGACCGTATCACGGGGACTGGAGGGCCCCAGTATCGGCCAGACGATGTAAAAACCCTGCCCGACGCCCCATACTCCCAAGGTCTGTCCCAGATCCGTATCCTGTTTCTGAAGCTTCAGTTCTCCACCGGAAGCCGGATCCAGAAAACCGCCCAGGCCCCAGAGGGTATTGATTGTAAATCGTCCTGCTTCAGTGGCGGCTCCGCCGAAATCAGCCTGCAGCAGACAGCTTAAAAAACGGCCGGGAAAGGCGAGATTGGTAAAGAAGTTCTTCACGCCGATGCGCGCCGGCTCGGGCATGACGGCGTTATATCCCCGGGCAACGGGTTTGAGCGCCCAGAAATACAGCTTGTCGTTGAATTCATGCACCACTCTGTTGGCCGGTTCCAGAGGGTCGGCCATTTCGACTTTTTCTTCCTTGTTCTCGTGGGCGGTGTACTCTTCCAGAAGCTCATCCTCTGTGAACTCATCATTCATGCTATCGATGGATCCATCCGGAGTTTCCGCCAGAGGCTGATCCGGCTGGTCCCGGTCCGCGACGGAAGGCGGCATAACCTCCTGTGTTTCCGCTAACCCCTGTGGCGCGCTGACAGGGATTGCGTCTTGAGCTACAGCAAGCCCCGCCGTTAAAAAAAGAATTACGATGAGATGAACCAGACAAGCTCTCATATATGCCGAAACCGGAAAAAATAACAATCAGACCACCGTCCTTGACCGTGCGCTCCGTGTTTTTCTATTTCTTGCTTAATTTTTTACGCAGAACATCCAACAGCTTATCGGGGCTGTCTTTGGCCAAGATGTCGCTGAACTGCGTGCGGTAATTTTGCACCAGGCTCACGTTTTCAATCACGACGTCATAGACCCTCCACTTTCCGTCTTTTAAAATCATCCGGTAGAAAATGGGAATTTCCTTGGACGAGGTGATAATCTTGCTTTGAACTTCCACCTGGGTATCGGAAAGTTGATGCTCTTTATAGAACTCCACCCTTTCGTTCGTATAGCTTAAAATTTTATCCGCATAGGAGTTTTCGAGAATCTGCTCAAAGAGATTGACGAATTCCGTCCGCTGCGCCGGGGTGAAGTTGTTCCAGTTGCGCGTCAGGGTGCGTTTGGAAAATTCAATTTCATCGAACATGCTTTTGTAAATTACCCGGAGTTTATCTTTCTTTTGTTCCGTCGCTGATACCGGTTTCAGTTTGGGATCGCGCAGCACGTCCAGCACATCGTTGACGCTTTTCTTCACGGAATCCAGCGGAACACCCGCGTACACCGGTACGGTGAAAAGCAATAGCATCGCGATCAATATGAACCGTATCCATGGATTTTTCATTTTTCCTCCTCCTTATCACTCTGAATTGCCATGCGACTACTTTTTAATGTCGCCAAACGCATACTTGCTGATGAGAGCGATGATATCCACCGGCGCCTGGGTTTCAGTAATGACACCGCCGGCGGCCAGAAGTTCTCCCGATCCTCCGGGATCAATGCTGATATACTGATCTCCCATCAAGCCTTCCGTCTTGATGGAAGCGATCGCGTCATCATAAATCATGATGCCTTTTTTGATTTTCATCATGACCACCGCTTTCTGGATTTCCTGATCCATGCTGATCTTTTCCACGGTTCCGATCTCAATGCCCAACATGTTCACCGGGTTACCGGTACGCAGACCGGTGACGGAAAGGAATTTGGCGGTCAACGGGTACGTCTCGCCCTGCAGAAAAGAGACTTTGCCGAGTTTCACGGTCATATAACCGATACAGAGAAGACCCAGAAAAACAAAAATGCCGACAATCGTTTCTATACTGTGTTGTTTCATTGGTTTACTCCTTGACGGCGCATTGCAGCCGCCCGATTTCTTTTTGTTGAGATCTGGCCACTTCCATAATGGCATCTATATCGTCATCCGGTTGTCCTTCGGCAATGCCGGCCCTGAGGGAAAATTCAGCGCATGACTCCGGATGCGCTTTTTTTTGAACCCGCTCCCGTATCTCGCTCATCCCCCGGTCACGGAAATCCTCAATGAATTCTTTCATCATTTTTTCGGCTTCCGTAATGTCTGCAAAAGGAAGTACCGTCACAAATTCTCTGGCTTTGCGCCGGGTGGAAAACCCGCCAATCGCGCTAAAATGCCTATCAATGTAAAGTCCCATTAAATGGATGGTTTCCTGTGCCCTGTCATGACCAATGTTCGGAACGATCCCGTTCATATCGGATAAATCAAAAACCATGACGCAATATCTGTCATCCGCTTTCCTGCTGCGCAACTGGGTTCGGTGCAAAATTTTGAACTGACGTCTGGAGTATAAACCGGTCAGTTCCTTTTGCAGGCTCTCAAGACTCCGGATGACTTCATCATTAAAAGGATGATCAAAATTCGCCAGTTCTTCCGGTGAGCCCTGAAACACGATGGTTTTATCGTAAAGCGCAAGGATACGGTTGGAAATGAAATAGACATCCGGAATTTCATGACTGACCATGACCGCTGTAAAATTAAATTTTTTCTGATACTGGGCAATCATGCTTAAAATCGCGTTTTTGCGAACAGGATCCTGCCCGGTGGTGGGTTCGTCAAATAAAACAATACGGGGATCGGTAATCAGGGCGCGTGCCAGTGCCGCGCGTTTTTGCATGCCACCGGACAGTTCTGATGGATAGCGGTGAGCGGCTTCATTTAATTCTGTTTGTTCAATGCGGGCCATCACCCGGCGGTCAATTTCCGTTTTGCTTAAATTGGTGGTTTCTCTTAAAGGCAGAGCGATATTGTCATAAACAGTCAAGGAATCGAACAGAGCGTTTCCTTGAAACATATAACTGATCTGATGCTTGGAGGAGGCCGCCTCGGCCTTGCGCATATCGCTTAAAGGCTTCCCGCGGAAAAGAATTGTCCCCTCGTCGGGCTGAAGCAATCCGATAATATGCTTAAGCAGAACACTCTTTCCGGAACCGCTGAGTCCGATGATGGTTGTGACCTGCCCTTCATAAATCTTCAAATTCACGTTTTGCAGGACCGTGTGCGACCCGAAGCGCTTGGTGATGTTTTTAAATTCAATCAGAGGAATGTCCATACCTAAACCATCAGCAGCGAGGTGACCACATAATCCGAAATCAAAATCAACACGCAGGAAATCACCACAGCCGACGTTGTAGCCATCCCGACGGCTTTGGCGCCCTTACTGTCCTTGCGTGTATGCACAAAGTAGCCCTGATAGCAGCAGACGGTGGCAACGATGACGGCAAACACGATGGATTTGATAAAACCATCGGTGAGGTCTTTCATTTCAACATTCCGTAAAATACTGTGGGAATAAACGCCGGCATTCAGGCCCAAAAGCATCACGGAGGTAATGTAACCGCCGATAATGCCGATAAAATCAAAAACTGCCGTCAACAGGGGAAAACTGATAATCGACGCGCTGATCCGCGGACTGATCAGGTAACGAAACGGATCAATGCGCATGGTTTGCAAGGCGTCAATCTGTTCGGAAATACGCTGAATCCCTATTTCCGCCGCGATCGCGGATCCGGCTCTGGCGGTGATCATAATCGCGGTCAGCACCGGTCCCAGTTCCCTGATCAGCGACAAGGAAACCAGCGCGCCCAGTCCGCCCACCGCGCCGAACTGAATCAGCGCGTGGTAGGATTGTAAACCAAGCACCATGCCGGTGAATAAGCTGACCAGTATGATAATCGTCGTGGAACTGGCGCCAATGTAATAAATCTGATGAACCACCTTGGAGAACTGTTTCGGGCGAAATGTCTTCCAGAGTGCCGTCGCGAGAAAAATGGCGGTCGACCCTAAAACATTAATCCCACTGATCATTCTTTGTCCGGCCAGCGCAAAGGGCTTGGCGACTGAATAATGAGGTCCGTTTCCGGAACCGTTTTGACTTTTTGTTTCCAAAGCCATACGTTACTGATCCCTGGTTGTTTTTTTAAGAATTCAACGATAGGAAGTTTACATATATATTGAATTTCGTCAATGACTTCTTAAAACACTTCCGCCAAAAAATCATTTATGATTTGAACGATTTTCCGGGGTTTTTGCATGGGGACCAAATGACCGGCATCCGGTATCGAGAGGTATCTGCCATCCTGCAGCATCGATACTGCGCGCGGCAAGTCAACAAACGCTTTATTGCCGCTTTTTTCGCCTTCCAGGATCAGCACCGGACAGGTTAATAGCTTCAACAAAGGCCAGGGGTTGGTGGTTTTGCCGCCCATAAAAAGCGCAGCTTCGTTGCGGGGGGAGCAGGCTAATTTCAAGTCGCCTGCAGCCTGTTTTTCCATACCGTACTTCAGATAGAACTGAAGCATCTGTTCATCCCAGCCGGCAAACAACGATTTTGATTTCAGGTAGGCCAGGGCCGTTGTTTCATCTTGCCAACTGTTTTTTCGCTTGATGGATTGAGAGGCCAGAGGATGATCCTTGAGCTTGATGTCCATGGAATAAAATTCCTCCGGCAGGAAAATGGGTTCAATCAGAATCATGCCGCGCGGCTGCATACCGAATAATGCGGACGCAACGGTCAGAACCGTAGCCCCCATCGAATGTCCGATCGCCAGATTATCGGTGATGTTTTGTGAACTGCAAAAGCTGATTAAATCCCGGGCAATGATATCCCATCCTAATCCTTTTTCCGGATGACAATCACGATAATTACAGATATACGGCGCCCATGCCTCTTTGTGCGGTTTTATTTCCTCGATGATCGGGTGCCACAGCCAGGGCAAAAAACCGGTGGCGTGAACAAACAACAGAGGCGGCGCTTCGCCTTCATAATAAAGGAATGGCAATTCCACTCCGCCAACATCATGCATGGCCAACGGCGGAATGTCTCTGCAAGCCTGATTCTGACTATTATTTTGAAGCATAGCCGAGCAATGAAAATAAAAGGACCGATGATCAGGGTGTCGATCACACGATGGATTGTGTCTCAACACCCGTTTAGAACACAAATACGGCGGCAGCGATCACAGTGGTAAATTTATTGTCACGACAAATCGTTGATTGTGTGACGTTGAGTGTCCGCACGATCTTGCCGCTGATTTTAAAAATTTCTTTTTTCTCGTCCCAGCTTTCATCCACATTAAAATCGATGCCCAGAGTGGAGGCAAGCATGGCGGCGGCCAGGTCTTCGGCATAATCACCGGATTGTTTTTCATTCTGGCCATAAGCGTGATGTTCACTGATATAACCGTAAGACGACCTGTCGGCCGGAATCGCGCAACCTACGGAAGCGGCCATCAGCCTCTTGGGTTCGTTGGTGCAGCAGCGGCTCATCACACAATAGGTAATCGCACCGGGAATTAAAAGTTTTAGCCCCTGCGCTCTGGAAATGACTTTGCACCGCGGCGGAAATATACTGGATACCTGCACCAGGTTGCATTTTTCTATCCCGGCGTCACGTAAGGCACGCTCAAAGGAATGCAACTCATCTTTGTGCGTGCCCACTCCTTTAGTAAAAAATATTTGTTTGGGCACAAAATTTTCCATCTTTCCTTTCCCTCCTCATTTTTGCAAAAAACCCACGCCTTTTGAGTCTGCGCGTCATATCCCCGGCTGCGAACTTTTTTCATGCCAAAGTTCATTCTTTATTTCATAAATTATTTATAAAATACAGTATTTTTTTGTTTCATCTTGCTCTAAATTCAAAAAACGTTTATAAAAGCTTACAAAAATAAGTCAAGGAACTTTTCATGAAAAGAACGAGGGGTTGTTCACGATTCAAATATTTCTGCTTTATCCTACCCCTCTTCCTGACCTCCTGTTGTTTCAATTTACCGGATATCCTGATGGACCCCTACGACGCCGGCGAAGTGAAGGATGTCGTTAATATCCCCCAGGATCATAAAGCCCACCTCTCCGGCAGTCCACCGGCGATAACCCGCCCCGCGGAAAAGGCGCCGGTTCAGATCGATGCGGAAGAAACGGCTCCGGCCGTCATCACACTACCGGAAAGCAGTCCGGACATTGCCGGGAAAAAAGTCCTTTCCGAAAAAGACATTGAGCCGGCTGAAGATATTTTCACCCCCGTCAGAGAAAAGGCCCTGTTTCCGGAAAAAAGTCAGGCCTCCATGAATGAAGATTACAACCGGATTTTCTTTTCAGTCTGGCACCATTTACAGCCTTTTCACTCATCGCCCGACAAAATAGCGCTTCTTTTCAACAAGTTCAGCTCGAATCCCGGTTACGGCGAAAACAAAAGGAAGCATTCTCAGGCGTGGTTAAGAAAACTCAGACAAAACGCCGCTCTGGAGCATTTTCCCAACACCTTGAAACCCGCCATTACCACCCGAAGCACCAACCTGCGCATGTTGCCCACTCAGCGGCCGCATTTTAACCGCCCCGTCGGGAACATTGATAGCTGGCCGTTTGATAACCTGCAAATATCGTCGGTGGCCGCCAACACGCCCATCCTCGTCTGTCATATCAGTGCCGATAAATCGTGGGCGCTGATCGAAACCAATTTCGCCTTTGGCTGGATACCCGTTGAAGATTTTGCGCGGGTGAGCGATGACTTTATCAAAACCTGGGAATGCGGCCGTTATGCGGCGGGCACGAAGGATAAATCCTTCATTTATGACGAGAATGGGTTTTTCATGCTCCGATCGTCCATCGGACAGATTTTCCCTCTGATGAAAGAGACCGGGGGAAATCTGGAGATTCTCATCGCAGTCGCTGATGAAAACAACAACGCGGTGATCAAGCACGGAGTCGTTTCCCGCCAGATCGCGGAGATTAAGCCGCTACCCTTTACCTATGACAATGCTATAAAAATCGCCAATGAGATGATGGATGAACCGTACGGATGGGGCGGTATGTACGGTAACCGCGATTGCTCGGCAATGACCAGGGATTTTTTTGCTCCCTTTGGCATGTGGCTCCCCAGGCATTCCGAAGACCAGGTGAAAACAGTCGGCAACTACATTGACCTGCGGCACATGACACCGGAAGAAAAAGAAAAAATTATTATTGAGCAGGGCATCCCCTATTTAACGCTCCTGTGGCGCAAGGGACATATCATGCTGTATATCGGCGCGGAAAACGGGCAGGCACACATTTTTCACAATGTCTGGGGTTTAAGAACCGTTGACCTGTGCGGCAGAGAAGGCAGAAAAATTATCGGTAAGGCGGTCATTACGACCTTATCTCCGGGCGCCGAGCTTTATTTTGTCCCGCGGGAAAACCTGTTGCTGAATACAATTGCCGCCATGTCCATTCTGGCGCCGGTAAAACAAAATCCTCAACCTCCCGTTGAACGATAGGATGTCCATGATCAACGGTGATTAACCAAGTGGTTGAACTTTAAGAATAATTCGCTTTAAGTTTTTTCGCGAACTTCGTTTCGATGCGGTGTCCGTGGCGTAAAAATAGGGATGCCTCCCTGACCGCCGGCGTGGAAAGATATTTTGACCGACACGCCCTGCTGTACCATAGTCGTAATATTTTAGGCTTGCCAGCATGTATAAATATAAAATTATTCTCGAGTACGACGGCACCAGCTATCGCGGCTGGCAAACGCAGAAAAATGCCCGCAGCGTTCAGGAAACATTCATTGCCGCCGCGGAGGCGTTTTTAGACGCGCCGGTTCAGGTGCATGGAGCCGGCAGAACCGATGCCGGCGTGCATGCACTGGCGCAGGTGGCTCATCTGGAATCGCCCCAAAAAGTCCATCCGGATGTTCTGCGCATGGGTATCAATGACCACCTCCCGGCCAGTGTCAATATCCTGAAGGCGGAAAAGGCTCCCGCGATTTTTCATGCGCGCCATCATGCCTTGGGCCGCAGCTACCTTTATCTGATTTCCCGAAGACGTACGGCCTTCGGGAAACGCTATGTCTGGTGGATCAAGGATCCTCTTGATGTAAGTCAAATGAAACAGGCTCTCGGTATTCTTCAAGGATTCCACGATTTCGCGTCGTTTGCCGATAAAAGAATGGAAAAGGAAACCTCAACAAAAGTCAACATTGAAGGAATATGGCTCAAAGAATTTGACGACATCATTGCTGTACGTATATTAGGATCTCATTTTCTCTGGAAAATGGTCAGGCGGATTGTGGGCGTAATCGTTGAAGTCGGCCGTGGCCACTTGAGCCCTCAGGGTGTAGAAAAAATGCTGGTTACCCGCTCGGAGATGCCGGCTCGCTTCACCGCCCCGCCCTCCGGTCTTTTTCTGGAAAAGGTATTGTACGCGGGCGACACACTCCCGCCCATCAAACTACCGGTTTGTTTGTTTTAATTTTAAATCAAATCCGCAGTGCCACACAAAATAACAGAGATACGGCTCATGTCGCTCCTCACCTTTTTATTATCCCCGGCGTCGGGCCATCTCGCTCCGTTCGCTGGCCGACAGTCGGCAGCCGGCTATGCACATATCCGCGCATTCACCGTCGCAGGGTTCAATGTGAATCGTAATCGCCGATTCGGGAAATTTTTCCCCGATCCTGCGTTCCAGTCTTTTGGTGATGTTGTGCGAATCATGCACCGTCATGGCCGGATTTACTTTAATGTGAAAGTCTATAAAACGGATCTGGCCGGCCTTTCGGGTACGCAACCGGTGGAAGCCGTAGATAGAGGGTTCTTGTCTTATGATGTCCCGAATCAAATTCTCTTCGTCCGACGGGAGTTGCTCGTCCATTAAATCGCGGATGGACTTTACCGTCAGCTCATAGGCCGCCCGTAAAATAAGTAAAGCAACAAAAATCGCCGCCACAGGATCGATCCAGTGGATGTTCAGTTCCGGAAAATAAACTTGTCCCAGCCAAATGACAATCAAACTAGGTTCTGTCGACATTCAGATTAAAATATGATAGCATTGCATCATCACGTTCAAGGAAGGAGATGCAATGCAGGACAGACATAGATTGAGGGATGATCAGTGGGAAAGAATAAAGGATGCGCT
>Ga0255344_1005921_pt1 | contig 11326 bp, 11 predicted proteins | sample wastewater_treat_5_FD_192414 | JGI IMG/M metagenome (GOLD analysis project Ga0255344, IMG submission 192414) | Wastewater microbial communities from Lulu Island WWTP, Vancouver, Canada - plant18 | ecosystem: Engineered > WWTP > Wastewater > Unclassified | place: Canada: Vancouver, British...
CTTCTTTTGTCTGCGGATAGATCCACAGCGGAATTTTATTGTCAAATGCCATTTTTTCGCCTCCGACTCCTGAGTTTTTACCTGTAAACAGGCATCTGCGGAGATACGACTCCGAAATTACAAATTGCCCTCATTTGCGCCCCCGAAATGAAAAGTATGAATTTTCCCGATATGCGGTCGGCTTTGCCGTACGCTGTGAACGCTGCGACTGCGCAGCTTTATCTTACTACACTCTATACTATCATCTCCATTTCTTCATCATCGGTCTGACTCTAATCTGAATATATCGAAGTGTACAGCTCCTGTCCCTGACCTGAGACCACTCCGTATGAAGTCATCATGCCGCCTTTGGAGATATACAATTTTTCCGGCTCATATAGCAGAAAGAAAAGATATTTGTCTCATGATTACTCTTCCACGGCATCAGATTTAATTCCTCTGATTTTTTTGAACTCTCGTCATTATTTTTAAAATAACTATCTGTTTTTCATTCAAAAATCACTTACAATATATTCTTTCTTTTGATATTAATATATATATTAAACTGGTATATTCAATTACCCCTGTTGTCTCAGGCAACAGGGGGTGTTGTCCTGAACAACAGGGGTTAAGAATAAACCTAACGTAAAATCCATTCTGTTCAAGAAGATGTTTCTCCGCTTAGGCACTTAATTCCCGATCCGAAAGCTGAGACATCAGTTTCGTCATTTGGGCAGACTACTCCCTTGTGCGTAGGATTTGTTTATGATACAACGGCGCTGCTGCATAGTCCTCTTTATGCGCTGTTATACGCTCCCGACGACGCTTGCTTCGGCTTCTGCGAGGATATGCTGTCTTTCTGTCGGAGCCGCTGACGTGCCCGGAAACGGCTTCTCCGTTGGCGCCGGGGGGCTATGTATAGCCTTTCTAAAATCGTCTGTGCTGTCCTTATATATGCAAAAAGCCGATCCTGTAAAAGATCGGCTCTGATATTATTTAGTTATCTTTTCAATTATACAGCTATGACTTTTTGTTTCAGTATCATAACTGATACCGACCAAAATGATATCTCCTGTATACTCGGATACTTTATCTGTATACTGTCTGCGCTTTATCTGCTCGATCGCAGTATCTGCGGACTTATCCCATTTAAGCTCTATGACCATAGCCGGCTTATCAGAAGTCTTTCGGGGGATAAAGACAAGATCTGCAAAACCTTTTCCTGTGGCGAGTTCACGATGCATGATATATTCTTTTCTTGCCGAATAATAGGCAAGTGAGATCACACAGCTAAGCGATGTTTCATTATTGTATCCAATGACAGACGCATTCTCATCATGAGCCTTTTCTACCATTTTAGCGACCTTTTCCTCATCGCCATTTATCGTCGCTTCGATAAGTTCGTCAGATGAGCGTATCGCATTCATGACAGTTTCCCAACCGCCGTCCTCGATAGAATTGATGAACTCCTGCTGCACCTCGCTGTTGGGTATCCATACTTTTCCCTCATTGTATGTCAGGTAGCCGAGGTGTATCAGCAAGGTCAATACATCGTCGGCACTGTAAAAGGTGCTCATATCGTTCTGGAATTTACCGGTATTTACGCTTACCTTTTCTCCTGCGATCATGTCGATAACTTTTTCACGGAGTCCGTCAAAGTTCATCTGGATATAGACCTTTAACGCTTCGTATGTTTCGGTTGAAGTCCAGTAGCTGTCGAAGTCGTGTCCCGTCATTGACATTACAACTGAGCGAGGATTATATATGGAGATTCCTTTCAGATTGTAGCCGTCATACCACCGCTTAGTCTCATCAAAGGGCATATCATACTTCTCACAAAGCTCCTTGACCTCTGCTTCGGTAAATCCTGTAAATTCAGCGTATTCACGGGTATTGGTCATTGCGATCTCCGTGAACATATTCAGTGCTGAGTGCTTTCCGTATTTCTTTATCGGCAGTATTCCCGTCATGTATGCAAGAGCGACGTAGCTCTGGTCTTTCAATATATCTCTTAAAAAATCAAGATACCTCTCCTGAGATTCCTTATCATTTTTCATCTCTCTGAATATGCAGTCCCATTCATCTATGACAAATACAAAAGGAATCTTATACTGAGCAAATGCCTTGTTCAAAACATTAAGCAGAGTCTTTCTTCTCGGCATATTCAGTTCGGGAAACTGTTCGGTTATCTCGTCGATAATATCCTCGGATATGAATTGTATCATTTCATCAACATTACGGGCTTCTCCAAGGAATCTCACCATATTTAGATGGATAACATTATATTTATTCAGATGCTTCTCAAAATTTGTATCAGATGCAATTTTGAAACCGCTGAACATTTCTTTAGAGTCACAGCCTCTGCTGTAATATGCTGCAAGCATATTTGCTGTCAAGGATTTGCCAAATCTTCTGGGGCGGCTAACACATATGAAACGCTGTTCAGTATATATCTGAGCATTTGTACGCTTTATCAGTTCACTTTTATCAACATACAGCTCTGAATTAATGGCTATCTGAAAATCCATATTATCAGGATTAAGGTATATTCCCATTGCTATTCCTCCTTACTTATCACAGTTCATCCAGTATTTCAACTGCTTTCTTTTTTTGCTCATTTATAACATGAGCATAAATATCATATGTAATACTGATATCACTATGACCTAATAGCTCGGATATTACTTTGATATCGACACCATTCTTGAAAAGCCTTGTAGCAAAAGTATGCCTCAGTGTATGAAGGCTGCCATGACCGATTTTGTTATTTTCCAGTATTTTAGCCAACACCCTGTTAAGGTTCCTGTATGTTATAACATTATGGTCAGAGTTAGCCATAACATATGGGCTATTATAATTCAAAGCTTTAAAGTACATTAAAGCTTCTTCTGCTTTTTGATTTATAGGAACAAACCGATTACCTGATGATGTTTTGGTAGATTGATCTACCATTACATATTTGTTTTCACTGTCGCATCTGTCAATGATCTGAGTTCTTGTTTCGGTTATGTGTATCTGCTTTTCTTCAAAATCAACATTACTCCATTTCAACGCCAGGAGTTCTCCTACTCTCATTCCCGTATTCAGAAGAAGCTGAATAGCATATCCATGTTTATACATATACCTTCCTGTACCGTATTTTTTGAGCGCTGATGAGATGATAAGTTCTATTTCCTGATCATTAAGGCAACACCGCACAAAGCCCGCCTGACGGCTTTGCACTGAATCTGCGGACATATTTTCCGTCATCTTGCACAGAAATCCCTTGACATACGCCAGTATGCCTGCGAAATTTCTATACAATCTGACGAAAAATCTGTCGGCGCATATTCAGCACAAGTTTTGTGCGGTGTTGCCTTAAAGAATACTATATCAGATCTGCTTCACTCTTTTTGCTTTGTCAGAGAAATATTATAACATGGATTTTTTCTTATATAATCACGATAGACAGCCATTTTCATACTTGCATTCAAAGCATTATAGGCTTTTTTTATCGTAGAGTACGAGCAGCCTCTGTCAACCATACGGTTTATGAACGCCTGGATATCCTTCGCAGTTATACTCTGGATCTGAAGATACCCTATATCAGGGGTAATATCATTGTTGATAGTCGCCTCCAGCCTGTCATATGACGTAGGCTTTAGTTCATTCTTTTTTATATCATTCATCCAGTCAAGCAGCCATTCTTTCAGCGTAAGCTTAGGCAGTTCTGAATAATCATATTTTATAAGTTATATCTGCAGTTCTTTTAGTTTCTTTCTGACTTCTTTTTCTGTCTAACCATAAACAGCCTTAATCTTTTGTTTGCCATTATCGGTATATCCAAGGTAAAGTCTGCCTGTCCAGATCCCGTCCTTTCTCTGTGAGACAGAACCTAAACCTGTTTTTTTCGGCATAATATCAATTCCTGACAACATAATATCACATATGGTCTTTGTTTGTCAAGATTTTATTACACTATTTATTACACAAAAACAGAAAAAAGAAGCGATAAAAAGGAATAAATCAATTATATCCTCTGTTCTCAAGCTTCTCTCTTCCTCGACTTTTCGTCTATATACCGTCATTTTATTCTGTGTTATCTGTACTAAATAGATGACAGTGCCGTAAGCGATGTACAACTATCATTTCCGATAACGGTAAGCGAGCTTGCGAGCGCCCCCGTGAACCGGGGGCACAGGCACTGTATTGTTTAACTGTAACAGAATCAATAACACTGCCGTAAGTGAAAGCAGAGTAAACCTTCTGTAAAAAGTGAGCGAGCTTGCGAGCGGCAACGTGAACCGCGCGCGCCCGCTCGGCGCTGGTACGCCTGACAGGAGTCGAACCTGCGCACATGGCGTCGGAGGCCACTGCTCTATCCACTGAGCTACAGGCGCATAATTGAAATAACATTAATATTATATCAAAAACTCTTGAAATTTGCAAGTGTTTATGATATAATATTCTCAGAAATTTTTTAGGAGGGAACGTTTTGGAGGAATACATATATCTGATCGTTGCTCAGACAGGCACTAAACCCGCCAGTTTTTTCAAGTTTTTCACAAGAAAGCCTTACAATCACGTTTCACTTTCAGGAGATATAACCTTATCAGAAATGTACAGTTTCTGCCGTACATACCGTCCATTCCCACTCCCGGCTACATTCAACAAGGAAACCGTAGGAGAAGGCACACTCGGAAAATTCGGAACGATCCCCTGTGAGATCTACCGTGTCGCAGTTGCAGAAGAACAAAAAAAACGCTATAACCGTGTTATTGATCATTTTGCAGCCAACAGAAATATCTATTCATACAATCTCCTCGGTCTGCTCGCTGTTTACCTTAATATAGAATGGAACCGCAAAAAAAGTTTCGTCTGTTCGCAGTTTGTTGCATACACTATGGATAAGATCGGCATTGAACTGGAAAAGCCATTCTGTCTGTATAAGCCCGATGATTTCAGGCATTTCCCGGGTGCTACGCTGATATACAGCGGTGAACTCAACAGCTTCTACAACAATATCCGCTTAATGCCCATACGTGAGCGCAATTAAATAAGCCGCAGACCTGACCTCGTCAGATGCCGCAAGATAAGCAGCAAACCACCTTTTGCTGCTTTTATTTATGCCCGATATGTCGATATCGAGAGTTTTGCCGAGCACTTCCGCTGATGCTCTGCCGCTTTCTATAGTCAGAACGGCAGGAACTATCTTTTCCCTGCTGAGCCTGTTGAAAGAGTTGGCATAAGAATTTATAAACATCCATGAACCGCCTGACAGCAGCAGGTACATCATTGCCGCTCCCAAGGCGGCTTTTTTGTGGTGTCTTTTCATATTATCCTCCGCTCATTTCCGTAAGAAGTTCTCCCAGTGACTTTCCCAGAAGCTGTCCTGCAAACTGTACCTGTTCAAGGGTATTGCCGTGAGAGCCGACCTCTATCAACAGGCTTCCGTTGGTAAGATCCTGATTGTAGCATCTGTAATCAAACAGTATGGGCCTTGTGAAGCCCGGATGGTCCTTCTCCAGTTTCTGCTGGAGAGTACAGGCAAAGTGAAAATTCTCCATATAATTCGGCATTCCCATAGTGCCGTCATCGCATCCCGATATTATCATTATCTGAGCTGCCTCCTTGCCTTCCACACGGATAAAGGGCTGATATGCCTGTGCATCGTCCCCGAGGGCATCACGGTGTATATCCAGCACCACTCTGATACTGGGATATTCCTCAAGTATCGGCACTATCGTCTCTCTGCTCCTGTCGTATGCACCGTTATACGTGGGATGGTCGTGGATGTCCGTGGCATGGATAACACCTATCCCCTGCGCTTCAAGCTCGGCCTGTATGGCATTTCCTACCATGACCACATTTTTCGTCTCGTCAGTTGTACGGAAATTGAAATCCGTGTCGAACTCGTCCCTGACGTATGGCTCGAAGCTTTCACAGGTATGGGTATGATATATCAGCACAAGGGGCTCAGCAAGGCTGTCTACGGTAAAATTCGGCATATACCAGCTTTCGCTGAGGAGAGTCTCATTCGGGATATCGCTTTTGTTGTTGACCTGTCCGCCCTCGGCAAGGGCAAAGAAATTGTCACCGATGTACTCTCCGAAAGTGTTGCGAAGTATCTCTCCGCCGCCTCCCCATTGCGTGGGATAAGGCACAGGTCCTGAATCGTCCGATACCATTTCCATAGGCGGCATAAGCTTCAGAAAATTCTCTCCCTGTTCGATCTCTGGCTTTATGCCGTAGCCGTGGGAAAGAATGATACTTCCGCAAAGCATATCCTCGCCGCTGCGCTCAACCTTTTCCGACATTACCGACGCAGCCGCTTCAGTTGTATCATTAGCAGTGAGAGTTGTTTCGGCAGGTCTATTTTTCTCCGTGACATCGTTCTTTCCCGAAGCCGCCGCTATTATCATCGGTACGGCTGTAACAGCGCATATCTTCACAAAGCCTGATCGTTTTCTGTGTCTGTAGCGTTTCATATCCTCACCTCTTATACCAGATTATATGCGGCATAGTCAGGATATAGACAAGTTTTGTTCAGAATAATTTTCATATTTCTGCATAATATCTCATGAGGTGATTATTTTGTACAAATGCTGTTACATTTCAAAGAAGATCGTCATAACCGCCGTGGCATTCACCGTGCTTGCGGTGATATTTATATCCGAGCGATTTCTTTTCCCGTCATCTGCTTACAGCGAAGAAGAAGATGCGGTATTTCTCCCTGTCATCATGTACCACAGTGTATGCGGCAAAGCTCCGCAGGAATACATCGTAACGCCGCAGCAAGTCGAAAGCGACCTGCAATGGCTGAGCAGTCACGGCTATACCGCAGTTTCCGCAAAACAGGTGTGCGATTATGCAAACGGTACGGGCAGTCTGCCGCCTAAACCCGTAATGATAACCGCTGACGACGGCCACTACAACAATCTCTCACAGCTTCTTCCTCTGCTTGAAAAATACGATATGTGTGCTGTTATTTCTATTGTTGGCAGCTACACCGATGTTTATGCAGAGAATGACCCGCATCAGGATAATTACTCCTATCTCACATGGGACGACATAAATGCCCTGACAGCTTCGGGCAGGATTGAAATAGGCAGCCACACCTACGATATGCATTCACTCAGCGGCGAAAGAAAGGGCTGTTCAAAGCTATCTTATGAGACTGCCGAGGATTATCAGTCCATTCTCAGAGAGGACCTGTCAAAGCTGCAGAATGAGGTCTCACGGCACACGGGACAGTCACCCGTTGTCTTCACTTATCCATTCGGAGCAGTCAGCAGAGAATCCCTCCCCGTTATACGTGACATGGGCTTTGCTATGACTCTGACCTGCCGTGAGGGGCCTAATTATATAGTTCATGACCCGCAATGCCTGTACGGGATCTTCCGATACAACCGAAGCGGACTATACTCCACGGAAGAATTCATGCGCAAACTCATGTCAGGAGAATAGTCGGTCAACAAAAATCCCGTAAAAGCTTGCAATTCCGCCATACACTGTGTTATAATAATAAGGTATCACTGCAATTCGGTGATACCTTAATACATCAGCAAAGGCGGTCTGTATATGACAAACGAACAAATCAGCACCCTGTTCAAGCTAATGCTTGAATATATCCCACCTACACTGAAAATTTTCGGTTTCACTCTCCTCTATTCCATCCCTCTCGGCATGATAGTTGCTCTGCTGAAAATGTGCAAATTCAAGCCCGTTTCATGGATAACAAATGTGTACATCCTCATAATGAGAGGTACTCCTCTGCTTTTACAGCTCATAGTTGCACAGTACGCTGTCCCCTACATCAGAATGGCTAAGGGATGTCCTGCATTTCTACAGAATTTCCTGAACGGTATCGACATAAAGACCGACACCTATACCTTCAGAATGATACTTGTGGCGTTCGTCCTCAACTATGCGGCTTACTTCGCCGAGATCTTCCGTGGCGGCATCGAATCAGTTCCCGTCGGACAGTATGAAGCCGCAGGCGCTCTCGGTTTCAGCAGGACGCAGACTTTCTTCCGTATCATTCTCCCGCAGGTCATCAAACGTGTCGTTCCTGCAAGTTCAAACGAGATAATCACCCTTGTAAAGGATACCTCTCTTGCTTCGGCTATCCCCTACATGGAAGTTATGTATATCGCAAAAAACAGGTTCCTACATATGCTTCTCTCATGCCGCTGTTCATGGCAGGCCTGTTCTATTTCGTATTCGCAACAGTTCTTACACTGCTTTTCACCTACGTTGAAAAGAAACTCGACTATTATAAATAAGGAGACAGAATTATGGCTATGTTAGAAGTAAACAACCTTTCAAAGCGCTTCGGCGAACTCGAAGTGCTGAAGGACATCTCCTTCAACGTTGAGAAAGGCGAGGTCGTTGCTGTTATCGGCCCGTCGGGAAGCGGTAAATCCACAATGCTCAGATGTATCAATCAGCTTGAAAAAGCTGACGGCGGTACGATAAATGTATGCGGTACAGATATGCTCATCAAAAACGACAAGGGCAGGACTGTTTACGCTGATGCCGCTACTCTCCGCAATATAAGGCTGAAAACAGGTCTGGTGTTCCAGAATTTCAATCTTTTCCCACATATGACAGTTCTGAGGAATATCACCGAAGCGCCTGTATGTGTGCTCAAGCAGGACAAGCAGAAGGCTAAAGACAAGGCTATGGGACTGCTGAAAAAAATGGGGCTTGAATCCAAGGATAAGTCCTATCCATGCGAACTCTCAGGCGGTCAGCAGCAGCGTGTTTCCATTGCAAGAGCCCTCGCACTTGAACCTGAGATACTCTTTTTCGATGAGCCTACATCCGCTCTCGACCCTGAGCTTACAGGCGAGATACTCAAAGTAATCAAGGAACTTGCCGCAGACGGAATGACAATGGTGATCGTAACCCACGAAATGGCTTTTGCCCGTGACGTTGCAGATAAAGTTATCTTCATGGAAAACGGCTATATCGTCGAAATGGGAGCTCCCGACCAGCTTTTCGGTGAAAATGCCTCCGAGCGAGTTCAGCAGTTCCTGAAAAGATTCAACAGCTGAATAATAATTTCTTTTGCAGTAAAGCTGTGATCCACTTTGATGAATGCCTCGTGACGGAAAATATCATTATACAACAGCTTAGCACAGAGGAGGTAAAAACAATGGCGATCATTTTCAGAAAATTAACATCAGAAGACCTTGATACATTTATCGAAATGCGGATAAACCAGCTTCGTGAGGAGGGCGCAAAGGAGGACATCGACCTCAGACCTGCGCTGAAAGACTACTATACTCGTCACATGGCTGATGGTACATTCTTTTCGTGGCTGGCCGCAGATAACGGAAAGATCATCGGCACAAGCGGAATGTCAATTGTTGAAAAGCCGCCTTATTTCGGATGTCCGAGCGGAAAGATAGGACTTCTTTCAAGTATGTTCACCGATAAAGACTACCGCCGTCAGGGTATCGCAAAAGAACTGCTTTCAAGAGTGGTAAATGAAGCAAGAGAAAAAGGATGCGGAACAGTTCAGATAACGGCTTCTGATATGGGAGTTTTGCTCTACACCGATTTCGGTTTTACGAAGAATAATAACTTCATGCAGTATAAATTAGAACCTGTCCACATAGGGTGAATGTACGGATTATCAGGCATAATTTTGTCGGTGACAAGGCAAAAATCCGCCGACGGGCTGTCGCCCTTCAAGGATTTTTAACGCAGTCACCGGCAAAATTTGACGAAAAGACGTGCATGAATCCCTATGTGGACAGGTTCTTATAACAGAAAAGCCTGAAAGCATCATATCTGCTTTCAGGCTTTTTTTCGCAAGTCCTTATTCTCTGATCTCAAGTTCACGTCTGACCTCGTCAATAAACTGCTTTCCCATATTGCTGAGAACATTGTTTTTCTTCGTGATATAGCCGATGGTCATAGTGCTTTGTATGTTATCATCGTCCTTGAAAGGTATCACAAGGAACTGGTCTCCGCTGAGTTTCTCGGAATAAATGCTGGAACACAGCGTGTAGCCGTTTAGTCCCGACATGAGATTCATCATAGTTGCACGGTCGGTAGCCTTGACTGTCTTCTGATATGCGTGTTCAATGAGTATCTCCTCGGCAAAGTATATCTCGGTCTCGTTTTCCTGTTCAAAGGAAAGACATGGGTAAGGTTCAAGCTGTTCAAATGTCAGTTCTTTTTCTTTTGCAAGAGGATGTGAACGGGCAAGATATACACTGGCAGGACATTCGATAAGCGAATGGAAATCAAGTTCGTTTTCACGGAGAAGCCTGTTTATCACACGCTGATTCGCCTCGCAGGTATAGATCAGTCCTATCTCACTTTTCAGCGAGCTTACGTCCTTTATCACGTTTGCAGTGGCAGTCTCTCTCAGTGCAAGGTCAAACTGATTCGAGTCATAATGCTTGGCCATTTCAATGAATGCCTTGACCGCAAAGGAATAATGCTGCATGGAAACTGCAAAACGTCTGCGGAACTTCATTTCCTCGCCGTATTCTTCCATGACTTCCTCATACTGCTGATAGACTCGTTTGATCTTTCCGAGAAATGCCTCTCCCTCAACGGTAGTCGTAACACCTTTGTGAGTGCGGTGAAATATCTGTATGCCAAGTTCATTTTCAACATCCCTGACAGCGCCCGTCAGTGTCGGCTGGGCAATGAACAGCTTTTCCGCCGCCTTGTTCATTGAGCGTGATTCTGATATCGTAATAAGATAGTTTATCTGTTGTAAAGTCATAAAACACCTCGTAAAAAACAGCCTCTTCAATAACGAAGAAGCTGTTTTGTCGTTCATTAATGTATTATTAAGGAGGTATACATTAAATGTTCAGCTAAATTTGTATTTCTGATCACATCGTCCTTTGCTGCACATTCGGTCTGTTCCTCTCACGATGGAGCGAAGCATACCAAGCACATAGAATATTCTGTTTTCCATTTTAACCGCTCCTTTCGTTTGGTATGATCTTATTATATCACCGGGTTCTGAATTTGTCCAATGCGAAAAATCCATTACTTATTATAGGCATACACTATAGGCAACACCGCACAAAGCCCGCCTGACGGCATTGTGCGGTGTTGCCTATATACTATGCCTTGCATATATCCTTTATCACTTCTCCTGCGATGATAAGTCCGGCAACTGACGGCACAAAGGCTGTGCTTCCCGGAATATCACGGCGCTCTGTGCATTTATGCTGTGCGCCCGGAGGACAGATACAGTGTGTACGGCAGGAAATAGACATATCCTCGATAGGTCGTGTTGGCTTTTCCTCGGAGTATACGACTTTCAGCTTTTTTACCTTGCGTTTGCGGCATTCGATACGCATTACCTTTGCAAGGGGACACATTTTCGTAT
>Ga0255344_1005940_pt1 | contig 11295 bp, 16 predicted proteins | sample wastewater_treat_5_FD_192414 | JGI IMG/M metagenome (GOLD analysis project Ga0255344, IMG submission 192414) | Wastewater microbial communities from Lulu Island WWTP, Vancouver, Canada - plant18 | ecosystem: Engineered > WWTP > Wastewater > Unclassified | place: Canada: Vancouver, British...
AGGGGAACATCCCTGCCCTGACATACGTTCATGGCAGCGGCACGTACATCACAATCGCCGTCCTTCAACCCTTTCTCGATGATTTCAAGGGGAACATCCCTGCCCTGACATGCGTTCATGGCAGCGGCACGTACATCACAATCGCCGTCCTTCAACCCTTTCTCGATGATTTCAAGGGGAACATCCCTGCCCTGACATACGTTCATGGCAGCGGCACGTACATCACAATCGCCGTCCTTCAACCACTTCTCGATGATTTCAAGGGGAACATCCCTGCCCTGACATGCGTTCATGGCAGCGACACGTACATCACAATCGCCGTCCTTCAACCACTTCTCGATGATTTCAATTGATAATTGCTTTCTTTTCATTTGAGTTTATTATTTATTGTTTAATTCCAAAACCTTATCCACATCGATGATAATTTTTCGCCCAACCTGCGTGATGGCTTTTTTAATCTTTCCCGAATTCTTTATCCTTTGAGCGGTGGAGATTGAGCAGTTGAAAATATCCGCTATACCTCTTATTCCGTAAACGATATTTTTCTCCTGCACTTCCTCCACTTTTGGAGCTTCCGACCGTAGAATTTCCCTAAACTCTTTGACGGTCAAATCGATGATTCTCGTTTCATCCCTCATACATTTCTTAATTTTTCGCACGATTCATGCGCTTGTTTCAAAATCAATTCCATATCACTCAATGTGAAATGCTCTCCCTTGAAACTTTCCTTATCAATCACCTTGCTGTCTTTCAAAACGAGTAATTCGTATTCTTTGAAATTTATCACAATCTGTAGTCTCGGGTGAATAATGAATGTCATTGTCCGATTTGCTGTATCAAAAACTGTTTCGTGATTAAATACTGTCATCATAATCTACTCAGTAAAAAGTTGATCTTCCGGAATTCCTGTGATTTCTGACAATCCTCTATAAAAACTTGGGTGTGACGGCTTGAATCTGCCATTTACCCATCCTCTTACAGTTGCTTCGGAAACTTCAAGTTTCTCAGCAACCATCCTGACAAACTCCGCTTTCGGTGCGGTAGGTTCAGGAATACTCTTGTAATACTTCTGTAAACTCATACTTTTAAAAAATTAATTAATAATACCATTGATTACTTGAAATGCGATGTATGCAAATATCACCTTGAGAGTGATAATCATCACCTTAGTTTGATAGTATTCAGAGACTATTTTTCTAAAATACTTGTCATTTCTTTTGTCAGTCATAACAATGTTGTTTATATTTGACATATATTAGTATGGTAAAGATACAAAATATAAATGATATATCAATGATATTATCATTAAAAAATCACTAATTTAAGTTTATTTAACTATAATAATGTGAGTGCTTTTGTAAATTATTGATTGATATGTATTTGATTTTGACTAAGACTTTGTTTTTAGCGTTCTTTGATTTATTGTAGCTATCTGATTAAGCGATAAGTTCTTTGGGTTGGTATTTGGTTACCCATATCTTGCGTAGGTAGTTTATAAGCTGCTCGTATGTTTTGATAAAACCCTCCTTTATTAGTTCGGAAACTTTTATTTGAAGTTTTACCAATTCACGCATTGTTTCTTCTTCAGCTTTTTTATTCCTGATTTCTCTTTCGTGAGTACCGTAAACAATATGGTTTAATGCACGTGCAACCGACGTTATATTTTCAGCTATTTCTGACTTCTTTGAAATTGAAGCTATACTTGTTGCCATTTCTCTATAAGTGTCGCCAGCTTCATTACGATATTGGATAAGTTGGTCGTAAACGAATTTGAGAACGTCATATTTAAATTCGGGATTGATCCACATGGCGAAATCTATAAATAGTAATGGGTGCATCCATGTTCCGGAATTTAAGCCTCTTGAAGCCCTCGATTTTACATACACGGAATTACGGGTATGTAAATTTTCCTTTGATTCAATGGTGGTTATAAATTCCTCTGTTGATTTGTTTTCAAAGTAGTGATCGAGTTTTTTATTCATTCCGCTATTTGCGTTCCATTGTTTTAGCAATGTCGTTGCATTGAAAAAACCGTCTGATGTTCTTTGGAAAACTTCAAAATTTCCCATCGGTCGAGTTAATGTTTGATTTGTTTTCATCGTAAATTTATTTAGTTGATAAGATTTCAATCATACTCTTAATAAGTAACTTTCCAGAGCCTGAGTGAGAGAGCCAAAGTGAGCATAGTAAGCCCTATACCCAGTCAAGAATGGCAATCTATCAGGGTGGTCGGGCTGTTTCGCAACTTTCCGTCGCCGTCGTTCGGTCGCCGTATGTTCGACTGGTTAGTAAAACGAATGAACCAGTTTCAGAAGTTTTAAGCGTCGTTTCGCCTGCACGTGCATCTTCCTTTCGTTGCACCCTTTTTTCGTGCGCCCTTGTAGCTCCTAACTACTTCTTCGAGAGGTTTAAAACTGTAGCCCGAACGTCTGCTTTATCCGATAGCTGCTACAGAGTAAAAAGAAAACCGCTGAACACTGGCGCATAGTGTTCAAGCGACTGTCTTTGAGTTCCCAATACATGGGAAGTATATTTTTTCCGTTATTATGCGCCAATAACAATGTTAGTGGCAATATACCACGACAATATCTTCTGAACTTTCATCTTCATCAAATTCAAATTTCCCAATCGGTAATTGAGATGCACACATAAAATACCCTCTTTTCGTTCTTTGAGCATTTTTTGGTACTTCCAAATAGTGTTTTTTAATAGTAAGGCAATTATCACTTTCCGTCAATGTAAAATATTCAGCATCATTAAACCAATTTGAATTTGATTTGAATTGTCTGTAATTTTCATTTCTACCATTTGATATAGTAATACTGCCACTAATGGGTTTGTCTATGCCTAACCAAATAGCGTCATCAGTTGCTAAACTTGATTTTTGGATTGAACACTTTTCACCATATAAATCTGTGAATTTACCGTTTTCAAATCCTCTTTGATTTTTCTCTAAGTTCATAATATGTTGTTTTAAAGTTAATTAATAATAAAAACCGAACGGCTAACACAGCATAAAACCAATAAAGGTTTCAGTGGTGATTTTGGCATCGTAGCCCGTTCAACGTTCTGTGTATCTTGATAGTTCATAGCTCGCATTCCTTTACTGGTCTTATGCAAAACGCAAAGATATAATTTATTATTGATATATCAATGATAAATTGGTAGAAGTTTATATATTTAACATTATTTAATAATGAAGATAGATTTAAAACGTTTCAGGAAAATAAAAAACTAAGTCAAGAAGCTGTAGGTACGATGTTTGGAACCGGACAAACTAATATATCAATGATAGAAAAAGACGATAGAAGCTTAACGGAAGAACAATTTAACATACTGATAGAAAGGTATGGAGAAGATGAAATTTCTAAATATGCAATAATAGAAAATAAGCTATCAATAAAAGAGGAGCGCAACCTTATTCCTTTCTACGATGACGTAAGAACCGTTGGAAGCACAAATACAGGAGCAGATGTTTCAGAAACACATGCTTCAACGTCATCAAAACGCTCTGCAAGAGTGTCGGTATAACGGACAAGGTCTTGATTGAACGCACGAGAGGAGGGAAGCCGGAGCGGTTGTCTATTCCAAGGTATAAACTCGTCGCATCACATACCGCAAGAAGGAGCTTTGCCACGAATGCATATCTGGCGGGGATACCCATCGCAAGGATAATGCTCATAACAGGTCATCGCACAGAAACATCGTTCTTCCAGTACATAAGAATAAACAAGAAAGAGAATGCGCGAGAATTGTCAGAGCATCAGTTTTTTAAATAATTTTATTAATTTTATTTTTGTTATAATTTAATCTTAATTCCCATCTGATGTCCTGATATTTTTTTGTTATAGTCATACAGATATTGATACTCCACGCCAAAGTTACGAAAGAACGCCCCTCCGCCCGCGCTTACAATATTAAACGTATTCCACGAAGCTGAAACAAACGGTGTGATAGCCTTTTCACGATACCGGATCACCTCTTTCACATTTGGCGTGAACGAGTATTGAAGATCCTTGATTGTGTTGTACTGCAATGTCGGTTGAAGATCGAGCTTCCCGTATTTGTCGTTGAACAACTGCGCGGAGTATTGTTTGATTGAGACGTAGTCTTCGATGATTCGCGCCGTGTCCGCCACCTGCACGTTATGAATCGTGTCTATCCGGGTAGGCAGGTAATACACTTTCGGAATCTCTACCATGTACGGTTTCGGTACAGGAACGGCGTGCACGACCGTCTCACCTTTGACGTAGCGCACGATCTCTTTTTGCCTGACTGTTGCCCTGCCGGCGAAGAATCCGACCGCTACGGCGATCAAAATGGCTAATATGGCATATTTGAGCTTCATGTTTTGTTTGGCACGCTTGTTTAATTTAATTTTTTAGCTATAGGTAAAAATGAAAGGACTTCAAAGAAAGTGGCTTCAAAAGCCGGGAAACTGCTCTCAAATCCGAAAACGCCTAAAAACGTAAAATCGGTAGCAGCATCAGCATTAACGCAAGCGCCTAACAAGGGTTCAAAGAAACGGTAGTCATTTCCTGAACACAGCATTTCGGGATAGTAATTATCCCGTTTGCTTGTTCAGCAGTATTATCCGTTTCACATGAATAATTTCCTGTCAACGAGATTATATTTTCGTCTTCATATAAAACGAATCCTATGCTTTCTATAAGAAGTTCATTGGGGTGAAAATCTGACAAATTTTCCCACCCGGCCGAAACGCCATAGCTGTCATACCACCTTATGAGCCTTATTTCTTTCATAATGTTTTTCTTATCGCTGTCAGGAACTTGTCGTGATACCCCGCAATGAGGTTAGCCTTGTCCAGCCCGTTGATGACCCGCCGGGCGTTCACCGGATCATCCTTGGCCGCATTGAAGTAGTTTTCGAGCGACACGCCCGTGAAGTCGCCCCTGTTGCTTTTCCCCTTCGTCATCCCCTCGATCATGATCCTTGCGGATACGTCTGGTTTTAATGCAAGCTCCGGTTGTTCGAGCAAAGGAATGCCCAGCAACCTGCCCATCGTCTCGTAGTTCTCGTACCACGTCAGCTGGACGTCTCCCCGCCCGTAGTAGAGCTTGTCAGGCCACGTGTACGGTTGCCTGTTTTGTTTCAGCTTCCGCCCGTACGGCCTGCCCTTCCCTCTCCCGTACTCCTCTATCGGGCGCATGGTCTTATCCGTCTCGTGATAGGATGTAGCAAGCATATAGGCCAGCCAGCGGATGTCCGTCAGCCCCGACCGCTCCCACGCGTCCAGCTTGAAGCTTATCCCGTCGACCTGACCTTGTGTGAGACGCCCGCCGAACAGCGAATGCCTTATTTCGTCGAAAAACGCCCGCCTGTTCATGCCGTTTCCTTTTTATATGTTCCCCTTTTCGGTCTTCTCAGTTCGCAGTCGTAAACGAAGCAGATGTTTTCCTCCGCCGCCTTGCGCTTGCTTATCTCGTTGTTTACCGCCCTTTGCAGGCCGTCGATCTTCCGCTTGTTGTCCGAGATGTCGTATTCCATCATTTTCAGTTTCTGGTTGGCATCGAGCAGAGCCGCCTTGTACCCGTCGATAAGTCCCTGCTGCTGCTCGATGAGCTTGTCCTTGCCCTCGATGATCGAGTTGAAGGTCGTTTGCTGCTGTTCGGCATTCTCGAGCAATTTCCGCATCGCGTCCGCCGCCTTGTCTATCGCATCTGCCTCCGCACCGGCCTTTGTCTGCTTGCGCAGGAACAGCGCAGTAAGACCGCCGCCGCCCACGATGCCTAATAGCCCCGAAATTATCATACCCCAATCAAACATCACTCATCTGATATTTTGTAATTAATATTCCTGCTTTTCAACAGCCTTACAATCTCTGTTAAGTCGTCAGTCTCAATAAAGTAAACGTTTGATTTTGTTTGCGATAGCACTTTTTGCAAATATTCGTTGCTGTCGTACAAATTCTGAAACTTCACTAAACTTCCGAACCTTACATATAACTTCATGATTGCCTCCTTTTTAAACCCCGCCTTGGCCGGGAGGCCGGGGCGGGACAAAAAATTATTAATGTATGAAAAAATCCAGAAAAGCGTAACCCTTCCTGTTTGACAAATATTCCAGATCCGTCTCGTTCGCATATGCCTCCCTCTCGAACGAGATGTTCCGGTAAGCCGCATGAGCATCCTTAATAATTGCAAGCCTTACAATCCATTCAACTACATACCATATGTAGTATGCCAGTGGCGCAACAAGCAGTGTCCACCACAGCCCGAACACGGACAGGAGGACGGCTGCCAGGAGACCCGTGGACGTCACTTCCCTGTACTGTTCGGCATGAATCTTCTCGTGATTCATGTCCGCCTCGTTCATTGTCGCTCCCTTCCGGACGAACAGCAGTCCGAAAAGCATCATCGCCTTGAATCCCTTGAGCGGGATTAATTTGTTGTAGATTATTTTCATAATACTAATACTCCATTTTTATATATTCCACCAGAATAAATTTCTATTTTTGAATTTGAATTCCCCATTTCATCTAATTGCTGAATCATAATTTTATCTGCGCTTATAATTGTTTTATTAGTAAATGATGAACCCATTTCTCCATATTCATAATGTGTAAAAGTTAAAGAATCGGGGGTCAATTTTACAGCCCTCATACTTGGTACACTTGTATCACCTCCGTAACCGACCTCTGTCCCAAGAGAATTTTCATTTATAGTAATCCCACCAATAGTACCAGCAATGGCATGTATTATTCCTGTTATTTCGGCATCAACACCATTTATCTTTCCTGTTTTCCCATCCAACACAATATTTGGAATAAAGTCATATTCGCCTAATAGCGTAATTTTGAAAGGCAATCCGTAATCCGTTTCTTCAGGGGGATCTACACCTACTTTTGCACGTGCCCAATAACGACCACTTGAATAAGATGAATACCACGTAGCTCCTTCTGGCGCAGTTGCAAATTGTAACGTCCATTGACCTGTTCCAGTCCCTATTTGTTTTACTGTCCAAGTTGAATCAGTGTTTTTCTTATAGCGTACCCAATAAATAGTCCCGGAAGGTAAATCAGTCCAACTTGTAGAATCAACAGCTGGTTGAGAAACTGTATTGGCGAAATTGTAATCAATATATTCGCCATAGTTTAATACTGTACCATTATATGTTTTTCCCTTTATTGAAATTAGCTTCTCTTGTTTAAAGATGAAGTTTGCTAAATTAGCTTCTTCTGCTATCAGAAATTGAACGGCTAAATCACGAAGCCAATTAACGGAAGTATATCCAGAAGGAGTTGAACCGCCAGTGGGCGGTGCTCCGGCTGTCCTCTCCTCTTTATTGGTAAGTGTGTACCAATAGCTCGTATCTTTTGACGTTCCTCGAACGTAGATATAGTCTTTTATCGTATCTGTATATCTGTGCGTGTCTCCTTGCACCCATTCCTTTTGAAAAACTACAGGGCCTTGTATTCCGGGAAGACCTGGATTTCCATCATTCCCCCACCGTGAGACTGAATAAGCTACCGTGTTAGGAGAGAATTTATAGGTTGTCGTTGTTCTTGTCCATAGATACCACCCAAGCGTAGGGGTAGGCACCGATGTAGTCCAACCTGAACCTGGAGGTGTTGTTCCGCTTGAGCTTTTTGCATATTCAATTGTTGTCGATACAATTCCATCTCCGTCATCTCCATCATCACCTTTATCACCATCCCTTACCGCAGCAATGGTTATCGTATCTGAAATTGTCCCGTCACTCGCTCTTATTGAAAGTGTGTTGAAAGTGACAGTAGTTGGGCTGATCGTTACGGTATTACCCGAACGTGATACCCCAGCCGGAACTGTCGATGAAAAAGAACCTCCGTTTACAGAATATTCCCATGTTGATATAGTGGTATTAACCGCTGTTCCAACGACCGTGAAATTAGTCGCGGGGGTCGGAGTACCGGCGGCGTTGTATTTGATTACTTGTATAGCAGCATTCAGGTAGATACCCTTTGAAAGCCCGTCTGTCCCCTTGAATGCAATAGAGTAAGAAAATTGCAGAACGAATGTTTTCCCGTCAACGACGACTGTTATCGGTATTACACCCGACGAAGAAGTCATGGACGTAGTAACCGTGAAAGTAATCACTGACCCGTCAATAGTACGCGACATCCCAGTAGGCAGATCGGATGTATTTACAATCACAGATATAGGAGTGATTTGCTGTGTGCCTTTGAATGCCAGTATAGTGGTATTCACTGACCCTGCGAGCGCAGCCGTTGCGCTTCCAGCGAAGGTATGGGATTCATTTGAAAGGAGTAATGTAACAGCCGAATCACCGTCTGCACCGTCTGCACCGTCCTCAAGCCTTATAACCGATAATGTATCTGATATAGTCCCGTCTGATGCCCTAATCGTGTAAAGGGCGTATGCAACTACAGCATTAGGATTGATAGAGACTACATCCCCTGAACGGGTAACGCCTATTGGCGGCGTAGTTGAAAAAGTGCCACCATTTACGCTGTATTCCCATTTGGAGATCGTAGTGTTTATAGCAGTGGCGGTAACAGTTACAGGCGTAGAAGGGTTCCAAGTCCCGTCTTTCATCTTACGCATGATCTGGGTGCTTGCTTCCAGCCTGATGTCTTTAGCCGTTCCGTCCGCACCTTTGAAAGATATGGCGTAACTGAAATTTCTCACGTAATCCTTCCCATCAATTGTTACGGTTATAGGCACCTCCCCTGACGGGCTTACCATAAGAGGGGGTGTAGAGCTCACGGTAAAGACTACCCTGTCGGCGTATTTTTGTGCTGTCAATCCTAATGGGAGTGCCCCGATAGTGATATCATCCACACTCAATGACACAGGTGTTGAACCTTTGAAAGCATGGATATACACTTCAAGAGTGGTCGGTATGGCATAGTCTTCCGTCCCTGCGAATACATGCGCTTCATTGGATAAGAGTACTTGTACGTTCCCTTCCCCGATACTCTCGTCAAGATCCAGTTCGTTCGGTTTCTGCGTTCCCGCGTTCGTTCCCTCCTCCAACATGGGTGCTACTACTATGACATATGCCGCCTCGCTTGCAAAAGTATTCATTAGACTGAACTGTACGCAAGGCTCGTATATGGTAAACGTGATCTTGACTTTTCGCCATTCCTGCGCTTTAATTTGATCTGCCATATTGAAGTTAAGCCACGTTCCTGCTTGGGTTTTAAGTCCTATGCTGTAATTAGAACCCATAGCGAAAACCCACGCGTGGAATGTATACGTGCCCCTGTTCAGGTTAATGTCCTGAACGTACTGGTCTTTAGATGTTATCCGGAATGCTTTCATACGCCTATTATGTGATTGGGGTTATTCGTTATACGGAAATTCTTTATCAATTTTAGCCACCTCTTCATAATTTTAATTTTTAAGAATTGAATTTTATTTAATTTATAAATCGTATAATTTCTTCCATTGTCCTGCGACCACACCTGGAGCGTAAGTATTCGCATTTACTTTACTTTCCCAAACTGCGCCCTGATATTTCACCTTATCACCAATTTTATAAGCATCGTGCGCCCCTGTTGGTTGTACCCAATCGAGTATCTCTCCGTCAAATCCCACTCTTAACCAAAGTGATGGTACATCTTTTGGTCGCCAATTATCTTGCGTAGTGTGGGCTTGAATTACCTTGTATAAAACCACTTCGTTTTCTGCGTTAAAGTGCTGATACTTTTCATCAACCTTAACACTTAATCCAGCTTCCCAAAGTGGATAAATATCCTTGTTTTCGATAGCATCTTCGTCCGTAAGTGCCTGAACTGCTTCAAGTACTTGTTTTTCTTTAAATCTCTCAATCGCTTCCTGCTGACGTCTCTTAGTTTCCTCTTTAACCCAGTTTTGGATTTCTTCCTGTGTGGGTGTCATAGCGTCAATTTCTTCTTGTGTGAGTTCTCGCTCTATTGTGATGCCTGTTAAGGCGTTGTATTCGATTATCATAGTTATTTGTATTGTATTAATTTTATTTTCGTTCCATTTGCGAATCCGTGACCTGTGTCGGACTTAATTCTTGATATTGTAGAATCCGCATACATATTCGGGATACTTTTATAGATAAGCCCCGGTGATGTTGATACGACATCTACTCTGTCATACACATTTGGTCGAGGTTGAATTGAATAATCTTCGCCAATAACTGTTAATCCTACTCTTGCATCTATGAATCTTCTTGAGTAACCATATATAAGTCCTGCTTTGAAAAGACTCCATTGCGCGCCAGCAACCCCATTCAGGTTATAGTTTGAATTTCCACTTGTTGGGTCGGTATAAATAAATAGATAGCCTATATTCCCTATTTTACCATTTATAAGTAATTCAAATAATTTTCCATTTAATCCTGTTATATCAAAATGTAGTGATGAAACTTCAAAATGCCACTTAGTTATGTCATGCGTACTTGGGAATGTCAATGCAGAAATACCTGCAACTGTGAAATTATCAGAATCTATTACAGTTACGAGCTTTTGCATCATATTGTCCAAAATAAGATTATCCCACAAAAATTTATGAGGAAATGTTTCAACAGTAGTCAAATTCGGAAAAAGAGTAACGTATTGGTTGCTTAAAAGTCCGTGATTTGGTGCGTAAAAAACACCATTTTGGTCTACACTTTGAGGATATACCTCTTTAGCACCACTTAGCGTAAAATCTGCGACTACATTGCCAACTCCTCCAGAACCCCATTCCGTATCAAAATCAGTACTAGATTTTTTAATTAAAGCCTGTCCCGTTGTACCACCCGCTGGTAATGTTCCACCTGTTACCCTTACATCCATAGCTTCGGATTTAGTGGAAGTAAAAGTACCATCTGATTTTAAGTATTGATTTAGGTTTGCTGTTGGTTTTGAGCCTTCGCCGCCTATGTAGTCGATTAGTTTGCGGACGATTCTGTTATTATCAGCTTCTTCTGCATATAATGGTGTCCATCCTTTATCCCCTTTATCCCCCGTATCACCCGTATCTCCTTTTTCGCCCTTATCTCCTTTATCTCCTTTATCTCCTTTATCTCCTGTATCGCCCTTTAAACCTTGCTCACCTTTTTCTCCTGTATCTCCTTTTAAGCCCTGTTCTCCTTTGTCACCTTTTGCTCCTTGGTCTCCTTTGTCGCCCTTATCACCTTTTTCTCCAGTGTCTCCCTTTAAACCTGTATCCCCCTTTTCTCCTTTCTCACCTGGTATACCTTTGGGCCCTTGGTCTCCTTTGTCGCCCTTATCACCTTTTTCTCCAGTGTCTCCCTTTAAACCTGTATCCCCCTTTTCTCCTTTAGGAAGCACTAAATTCAAAGTCTGATTTGGAGCTA
>Ga0255344_1005951_pt1 | contig 11276 bp, 6 predicted proteins | sample wastewater_treat_5_FD_192414 | JGI IMG/M metagenome (GOLD analysis project Ga0255344, IMG submission 192414) | Wastewater microbial communities from Lulu Island WWTP, Vancouver, Canada - plant18 | ecosystem: Engineered > WWTP > Wastewater > Unclassified | place: Canada: Vancouver, British...
TTAAGGACGGTGGTGCTAACAAGATTGCTGCAATCAAGGTTGTAAGAGAGATTACAGAACTTGGTTTGAAGGAAGCTAAGGATCTTGTAGATGGTGCACCTCAGACAGTTAAGGAAGGTGTTAAGAAGGAGGAAGCTGAGGAGATTAAGGCTAAGTTTGAAGAAGCAGGTGCTACTGTTGAATTAGCATAGTTCTTCTTACATAGGACTTTAGAAAGACCACCGAAAGGTGGTCTTTTTTTACCTACCCTATCCTACATATATATCTATATATTCTTCTTTGTAGGTATTACAGATACCATACCATTGTATTGACCAACTGCTGTATTATTTGGAATCTCTATACCCCACCACACATTTTTTCCTGTTGGATTAGTACTTGTTGCCTTAGGTATGTCGATAAGGACAGAAGCAGCACTACCAGTCAATGGTGTACCCGAACTATATGCCGTGGTTGAATTTAGAGAATATCTTTGAGATGACAAAGGTATTGGAGTTGCACCACCACACGTAGGTGGTGATACTGAGAAGTCTGTACACATACCTGTACCCTCTCCTCGATGTTCTTGATTCATAGGGACGTTACCTGCAGGAACAGAGGTGATAACTCTGTTTAAGTAAGGAGTACTTGACTGCCCTACTAACATATCACCATAGTCAAGTGAGGATGTAATTGTTATACCTAATAATGAATTCATCTCTACACCAGTACTAAGATGCCCTACTCCTGTTTGGGAAGATGTATTTGCAGCTACAACTGTTGCTAACCAATTCTCAGTAGCATATGTTACATTTGAATCTGTAGGGTCTGCATGGAATTGAATGTTCACAGTGCAGGTATAGTTGGCGGAAGATGCTGTGGGATCTGTACAACTGTTTGCATCCAAAGTACAAGAGATTTCTGGATAACAGTGGTTGTCATTCCCTTCTGCTAGAGTATCACAACCTGTATACCCTACTCCTGAGCGATATACATATCCTTTGACAGTGCCGATAGAAGAACAGGTGTTTTGACTAACTACCTGTGCTGTTAAATTGACTGCTTTTGTACTATTCTCAACTAAATCTATCGCGCTACCTCCATTTAGGGATACATTTACAACTGTTGGTGCTACACTGTTTACTACAAAACTCTTGTTACTTCCTTGTAATGAGCCAGTAGCAGGTTCATTTTGATTATCAAGAATATATACATATGCATTGTATGTACCTACGGATGTTGGATTAGGTACAGAGTATGAACAACTTGGATTGTTGTTTACTAAGTTACTTGTACACCATGAGCCTTCAACACATACTCCATTTGCAATCCATGCTGTTTTACATACTAATAGTTTTACTTGACCATCAGTATCAGAAGCTGTTGTACTCCATATTACGGTTTCTCCAGGAAGAGCGGGAGAGTCGTTGGATACAGCAGTAAAGGTTGGTGCTTGATTGATTGGTGTTGCACTAACACTTGAGGTGTATGGTCCTGTACCTACACTATTAACTGCAGCTACTCTGAAGTAATACAATGTACCGTTAGTCAGACCTGTTACTGTAGTACTGGTAGAAGTTGAGACTCCATCATTGAAGGTTGTCCATGTCAATCCATTAGTACTATATTGAACTATATAATCTGTGATAGCTGATCCTCCATTTGAACTTGGTGCAGTCCATGTAAGAGATACTTGGGTATTACCTGCTGTTGCACCTAGATTTTGAGGTACTGATGGTAGACCGATTACATTGATACTACGTGTGGCATATTGTCCATCTGGATTAGTGAGCTTAACCGAAATATACCCTGTTACAGAAAGTGAAGGAGTTACTGCACTCATTGCAGATGTTGAAGTATATGTTGTAGATGTTGCAGGGGTTGTACCAAATTCTATGGTTGGGTTTTGTTTTTTAAGAACATAACTAGGGGTTGGTCTAGTTGCTGTTTCATCATTACCTAACTGACCATAGTTGTTTAACCCCCAACAATAGCCTTGACCATTACTACCTACGGCACAGTTATGGCTACTTCCCGCACCAATACTAGACAGAGTAACACCTGATGGTATCGCACCCTGACTAACTGCTACTGGGATTGTACTTTGAGTAGTGCTACCATCTCCTAGCTGACCATAGTTGTTATATCCCCAACAATAAATCGTGCCATTACTAGCTATGGCACAGGTATGAGTATTACCTGTACTAATACTAGAAAGAGTAACACCTGATGGTACAGCTCCCTGACTGACTAAGACTGGGGTGGTACTTTGAGCAGTACCACCATTCCCTAACTGACCATTACTGTTTGACCCCCAACAATATGCTTTACCATTACTTCCTATAGCACAGGTATGAGTATTACCACAACTAATACTAGAAAAAGTAATACTGAAGGGCATACTAACCGCTACAGGGGTTGCCCTTTGAGTTGTACTACCATCACCCAGCTGACCGCTACTGTTGAACCCCCAACAATATGCATTGCCATTACTTCCTATAGCACAAGTATGACTACTTCCCGCACTAATACTAGAGAAAGTAACACCTACTGGTATAGCACCCTGACTAACTGCCACTGGAGTTGTCCTTTGAGTCGTTGTACCATCTCCCAATTGACGATAACCATTATCTCCCCAGCAGTACCCCTTATTATTACTACCTATAGCACAAGTATGAGCACCTCCCGAGCTAATACTGGAAAAAGTAACACTTGCTGGTATAGCTCCTTGGCTAACTGCTACTGGGATTGTCCTTTGAGTTGTGCTACCATCACCTAATTGACCAAAGTTGTTATACCCCCAGCAATAACCCTTATTGTTACTACCTATTACACAGGTATGACTAGTTCCTGCACCAATGCTAGAAAGAGTCACATTTGATGGGATAGCTCCCTGACTAACTGCTACTGGCGATGCACTTTGAGTTGTCGTACCATTACCTAACTGACCACTACTGTTTGATCCCCAACAGTAACCTTGACCACCTGTATCAATACCACATGAATGACTACCTCCCGAACTAATCTTTGATAAAGTATTAAAAGGACCATAGTCTAGGAAATTACTCCCCGTTATATTCACTGTCTGTCCTCCTGTTTGATTTATAGTACTTGGATTTATATTACTAATAGAAGGACCTGGTAGATTATTATATGTAAAAGAAACGCTATTGGAAGAAACATTATCCGCCAACCTTTTAATACTGATACTGACATTACCAGAAATATGTGCAGGAATTGGAGATATTTGAATACTAGTTGCACCTGGATCTAATTCTCTCATAAGAATATTATTCCCTATATTTATCTCATATAACTTATTATTTGCATTCTCACCAGGTAGAACAGCTACAGGTTGTAAAGCATCACTAGTACCACCGTTTCCTAGCCTACCCTCACTACCTGCACCCCAACAATAAACCTTATTATCATTACCTAAAGTACAAGAATGATACAAACCAACACTCAGAAAAGTCTGTGTCACACCAGTAGGGATAGACCCTCTACTGACTGCTACTGGAATTGTTCTGTTTGCTGTACTACCATTACCAATCTGGCCGTAGGTGCCCTCTCCCCAACAATACGCTCCTCGATTAGAGTCAAAAGGTGAAAATTGACCAAGAACACAGGCATGGTTATCTCCAAGACTCATATTGCTAAGATACGGTTCAGTGAATCCAGATGTGTTTACCGCTACTGGGGTTGTCCTTTGCGTTGTAGTACCATCACCTAGTTGCCCTTTACTATTTCTCCCCCAACAATATGGATTACTATAAGAATCAGAACTAAGCATACAAGAGTGTTCTCTGCCAGCTTGTATAGCCTTAAAAGTAACACCTGCTGGTATAGCTCCTTGGCTAACTGCTACTGGGGTTGTCCTCTGAGTCGTAGTACCATCACCCAATCGCCCATAAAGATTATACCCCCAACAATACCCCTTATTATTACTTCCTATTGCACAAGTATGAAGATAACCTGCATCAATACTCGTCAAGGTCACACCTGCTGGTATAGCTCCTTGGCTAACTGCAGTAGGAACAAGCCTATCAGTTGTATTACCATTCCCTAGCTGACCATTACTATTACTTCCCCAACAATATGCTTTATTGTTATTTCCAATTGCACAAGTATGATTTCCATCACCAGTTATACTGGTATACCCAAAACCTTGTGGTACTAATGAAGGGGTCGAAACAGCCACAGGCACAGAAGAGTTAGTAGTACTGTTATTACCTAGCTGACCATTACTATTATTTCCCCAGCAATATGCCTTACCATTAACATCTAAACCACAAGTATGATAAGTTCCAAGGGTTATTTGAGTAAATTTGATTGAAGTATTAACCTTTACAGGTACAGAAGAACCTGTTGTAGTACCATTACCTAGTTCCCCTGAGGTATTATACCCCCAACAATACATATTCTCATCAATTCCTATACCACAAGTATGCCCACCTCCGCCACTAACAGTAGTAAAACCAAAAGTATCTAGAATATTAGAGACATTAATTGTCATACTACCACCACCAAGGAATGAATAGTTGGTTGGAGATACACTACTAATACTAGGAGCCGTCATTGCCCTAATACCAATACCACCTTTTGAACCAGTTAGATTAGCTGACCTCAAAACCGCTTCCTCCCAAACAACACCAACTTCAAGATTCTCCACAACCTTATCACAAATCCCTGTTTTATTATCAAACCCTTCACAGATACCATTAAGCAAAGTATACTCTTTAAGGATACTACTATCACTACTACACTCAGGAGCCTTGTTAGCAGTACTAGAACATACTTCCTCTGGGTCAGGACACTTCCCTTCTTTGGTGCTATAAGTCACCTTATATTTAAGTGGATAGCAAGTCTTCTCAACCTTTCCACAAACACCTCCTCTACAATCAACACTCTCACAACTCTTTTGGACTTCTCCACACTCATTAGGCTCTTCTTGAAAACCATCTACACACGGCGAACACTCTTGACACTCACCTTTATCACAACAAACCATATCTTCGCCTTCCCCACAAGCAAACTCATTCTCCAAACACTCTTCTCTAGCAACACAACCTTCTAAACCAACCATTCCACATATCTCATTTTCCTGACAGACAGCCTCATCGACACCTAGCACCTCATCTTCTGCAACACTATCTTTTTTGAAATAGTTATACCTACTATTTGTAACAGATGAGAATGATGCTAAAAGAGGAAGAAGGACAGCTATAAGAGCCAATATAAAAAGCTTTACAATGTTTACCTTGTCAAAAAAAACATTACTCATAAAACTACCTTCACGAATACTTACAGATTGTTCTAGTCCTTGGGGCTTTTTTGTTGTTTCCATCTTAAAAAGAATAAGCAGATTTCTATACTAAAATTTACACTATTTACCTATTATTATCAACTATTTTCTCACTATAATCAGAAGGATATTGATTTCTAACTATTACATCCAAAAAACACTTACCTCTCCATCTTTTCGACAGAGAGGTAATTAATCTGCTCAATTCTATAATTTTTCTACTCACCTCAACTCACACTCACAACCACCAGACCCATCATCTTCCTCAATACAAATACAAGGATAATTCTCTTCATTCTCAACAATATGTACACCCACCCTATCTTCCCAATTCTGCTCAAGCTTGTTCAAATTAGTTTCACTACCATATATGGTAACGCAATCACCAAAAGCATCTCTGTAATTCTCTCTAAATTCCTTCCTCTTCAAGTCATCTAGAAATACCCTGTAAATATCCTTAAAAGAAATCCCCTCATCATCTCTGTATACCAAAATATCATCTCCTCTCTCATCAATATGAACACCAGAATGCTTCTTAGAATACTCAACCTCAATCCTTATCATATTCCCCAAGCTATTATCCACTACATAGCTAGTAGGCCCACTATTCGCTTGCACAACTAAATTATCTCTCATCTCAAACTCCCTAACCTCCATATCTGATGTCAAGGTAGAACCACACGTACGGATAACAGAGAAGTACCTAAACTCCAAAAACCCTACCCCTGCACTAATACCAAAACCGATAAGGGTGATTAGAAAAACTACAAGAATCTTCTTCCATGCAGTCTTTCTGTTAAAGATGAAATTATACAAAACCACTATCAACATACCAAGAAATACTATTAATGTAAGAAGGAAAAGGAGAACACCAACAAAGAGAATACCTTCAAAAATCCATGAGATTGAAACAACTAAACCAGCGACAGAACAAAGGAAGAAGAATACGACAAACAAAGTACAAAATGCTACAAAACACTTAAACAAGAAAAGGACAGCTTTACCCAAGACTGAAAAAATTCCAAAATCATACTTCACTGTGATATCTCTCTTTTTGTTGCTTACCTCACTCTTTACTGATAACTCTTCTTTCTTTACAATTTTCTCTATGTGACTTATATCATCCTCAATATCATCAAAAGCATCTAAGAATCTCACTTTGTATATATACACAAATGAAACCACTGCTACTACAAGATACACTATATCAGTCAGAAACTCCCAGAAAGCTAGTAAAATACTAGAATACCTATTACCTATCTGCACAAAGATATTTGCACCCGCATCATATATATATTGGAAAGGTAATCTCATCAATGCAATTAATACTAAAAGGACTCCAATTTCAAAAATAAATTTAATTAAAGATTTGAAATTCATCGTAGTAATCATTCTAATACTCCTATCAACAATACCTGTTACACTCTTTAGGAAATCATTAAATGTATACTTCCTAGACTCCTCTAGCTTCTCCTCCTGCATATCTTGATTCATCAATTCATCAAGAGTACAGTCAAAGATTTTACATATTGCAAGGATTTTTTCTGTTTCTGGATATGCTGCTCCTGACTCCCACTTAGAAACAGACTGCCTAGAAACATCTAGTTTATCTGCCAGATCTTCCTGAGAAAGTTTTTTACCCTTTCTAAGGTATTCTAAATTCTTTCTAAAACTCATATTAATATATTATTTAATTTAATGGTCAATTCTAACAATATATTAGCAGTTGCAACCACCAATTTACAGTTGCTTTGTGTAAACTTAAGGTTGCAAACACCAACCTGGTCGGCAGATTTGTGCTTACTGCTAAAGGATAAAGGGGTCATTTTTCACACTTTTTAATCTTTCTATAAGTCTTAAAGAGGCCGTTTTTCAAGATATATTCAACAATCACCTCAGCATCATTGATTTCTCGTTCACAAAGTATAACTTTTTGATTAAGCAACCTCTCCACCTCCTGTGGAAGTCTACCATACTCTTTCCCTACAAATACAAAATTAGGATTGCTCTTAACATACTCTACATTCCCAACCTCTTGGTACCCCACCGTATCCGTAAAGATAACTTTCTTCATTAACTTCTCCATCTCTAAGACCGTATTCGCACCAGGCTTTGCGATAATAACATCTGCTAGAGAAAAGAAAGTTAATACTTCGTCAGTAAATGGTTGGATAAAGATTCTTTGCTCATCTACAAACTCCTCTCTAAGTCGCTTCTCAAGTCTTTTATCTCTACCTGTAAGTATTACAAACTGATACTTCGATTTCTTAATGAATTTTTGTATTTTCTTCAAAATCTTTATCGTTGATATTCCACCTCCCGTAATCAATATAATTGGTTTGTTCAAATCAAAAGAAGACTTCTTACAAAACTCTTCCTTCTTCTTTGATATTTCCTTTTCTGACAATCTTTCTACCTTTCTTAGAGAGTAATAGCCTGTTAGGATTTTACAGTTAGGAATGAAACCTAGAAGTTCCCTTGTTGCCCTTTCTGTAGGAGAAAATATTAAATCGGCATTATCACTAGCCCACCATCTTGCGATTGTACCAATATCAGTAACAGTAACGATGTAATTGAAATCTAATGCCCTACGACATTCTGTAACCACTGCAGTTGTAAGCGGATTATTCGAAACAACTAAATCTGGCCTCTCCTTCTTAATTAACTTTAATGTGGACTTGTATATCCCCCTTAACAAAAGAAAATATCCTACCTTACTAATTATCTTCGACTTATCTATCAATCTAAACCCTAGATTAAAGAGAAACTTTGCAAAGGGGAAACTGCCAACAATCGACAGAAATCCATCAAATATTCGACCAAATGGAGAAAACTTAAAAACATCTACTATTTCCACCTCCAAATCAGGACTTTTCCTCTTAAAGGCTACCTTAAGAGCTCTAGAACAAGCCATATGTCCTGCCCCAGCGTCTCCTGTTAATACGAGGACCTTTGTATTATTCATCTATTCATTACACCAATTTACCAATCAAATTGCAAGATTAGCCCTAGACCAAAAGACTTCTGAAGATGCAATAGACCCATAGCACATTAACTTTTTGACTAAAAACGATAATAGTCTAGATACACACTAGCAAATCTCAGGAGGTAACCACATCGACAAATCATATGAAAAATGGTATAATTAAGTTGTAAACCTGCCCTTTTTACAAATAATTAAGTTGTCATTTTAATACCGTGAACTATTCACCATTTACAGATTGGTTAATTCAAAATGGGATATCTAAGCAAACATTAGAATTGCTTGTCGCTATTACAATCGTAGCAACAATTGTTAGTATCTTTAGATATCTTTTTGGAACTAGAAGCTACGGTATCTATGCCCCTATCATCCTAGCTATTGCATATTCATATACTGGATTAAAATATGGGCTTTCAATTACACTCGTAGTTATACTCATTTCCTTAATTTCATACTCTGTATTAAGAAAGATTAGAATGCACTACATCACTAGAATAGCTATTAACTACTGCTTACTAACCATTGGTCTAATTGCATTTGTCATAGTTATTAAAAAGTATGGACTTGGATTAGAAAACATCTCCAATGTCCCAGCTCTAGCACTCATTTCGATTGCTGCACTCTCAGACTTCTTCATCAAACAATTTGTACAGAAGTCACTAAAAACATCTATGACAACACTCGTCAGCACTGTCGTTGTTGCATCAGTTGGCTGGTTTATCATCACCCGAGACTATATCTCTGACTATGTAATCAACAACCTTTGGATTATCGTAGCCCTCATAGTAGTCAACCTTCTAATTGGTCAATTTAAGGGACTTCGATTAAAAGACTTTTTAAGATTTAGATCAGTCGTAAAAGAGAAAGATGAGAATCCAAAGAAGTAAATACAAAGATATTCTCGGTCTAAACAGAAGGAATCAAGAGTATGTAAGACCATACAACAGTCCTTCTGCTAAAAGACTTGCCGACAACAAGATTAGGACAAAGAAAGCCCTTGCTAAGGAAGGTATTAAAACACCTGAGGTATACAAGCTAATTAGAAACAAGCAACAGTTAAAGTTCCTTGATTGGAACTCACTTCCAAAAAGTTTTGTAATTAAACCTAATCAAGGTACTGGTGGTAACGGTATTCTTGTGTTCTACGGTAAAAAGAAAGGTGAGGATGGGTGGATTAGACCTAATGGTACAGTCATGTCTGTAAATGATATCATTTTACACATTGAGAATATATTGGATGGCAGATTCTCAATGGGTAACAAAAAGGATATCGCTATCATCGAAGAAAGGGTTAGAACAGACTCACTTCTAAAACAGTACTCATACAAAGGTGTACCTGATATTCGAGTCATCTGCTTTAACGGTGTCCCTATCATGGCAATGACTAGAATCCCAACAAAGCGATCTGATGGTACAGCAAACCTACATTCCGGAGCCATCTGTGTAGGTATCGATATCGCAACTGGTATCACAACCCATGCTATGCAGATGAACACCTCTGCCCTACTTAGTGACATATATGAAGAGATTGAGATGACACAAGACCTCAGAGAGAACAAACCACTCAGAGGTATCCATATTCCAAATTGGGACAATATTTTAGAAATTGCTCTTAAATGCCAGAGAGTATCTAAGTTAGGATACATCGGTGTTGATATTGCTCTTGATGCAGACCATGGGCCAATTGTATTTGAACTAAATGCAAGACCAGGGCTTGGTATTCAAGTAGCAAACAAAGCTGGTTTAAGGTGGAGGTTAGAGAAGGTAAAGGATGTTGAGGTTGAGAGTATTAAGCGAGGGATTAGATTGGCAAAAAGTATCTTTGGTGGAGAAGTTGAAGAGAGTATTGAAGAGATTAGTGGAAGAAAGGTTGTTAATATCAATGAGAAGATATTGGTCTATCAAAAAGAGAAAGACAAGAAAGGCAGAGAGAAGAAAGAATATGCCAGAGCCTTCATGGACACAGGTGTTCTTACATCAAGAATCTCAGAAACCTTTGCTAATCGTATCGGTTTTCTAACTACTACTAGATACTTCAACAACCTTGAGATGCCTAAGAAGTTTGATTCCCTTAAAGATGCACAGGAATATATTGATAAGCACGAGAAGAGGCTAACTCTTGAAGATGGGATAAAAAGGGTGGCAAAGATTGTAGATGATGGAGGGATTAAGATTAGACCAGTAATTGAGATTAAAGTTAAAATCTCTGGAGAAGAAAAGGAGATAGAGGTAGTCATTCTTGAAGATTCAGAGTATCATTTAGTGCTAGGTAGAGGTGAGTTAAAAGGATACCTAATTGATACAAGTAAAACATTTAAGAATTAATATGGAAAAGAATTTTTTGAAAATTGCAGGTAATATCCATCTTTCATACTATGTGGAGGCTGCTGATATTTTAGGTATTGATTACAAAATATTGGTACATGGATTGATGGCTGAGTTTTCAGTTGGTAGTAAGCATTGGTTTGTTATCAATACTGTTAATCCACTTGTCCCTACTCCAAGTACAACTATCTGTAAGAGAAAGAATCTTACACATCTAGTATTGAAAGAACATGGTGTGAAAGTACCCGAACAGGAGATATTAAGTTGTGAGATTGATGCGATTAAGTTTTTTAATAATTACAGGGATATAGTGATTAAACCTACTCAACAGTTAGGAGGGAAAGGTGTTTCTATCCTCCCACAGAACGAGGAGCAGGTACTCAAAGCATACAAGAATGCCTTTGATTCCTCTCATGCCCCTTCTGATAATCAGAAAGTCATCGGTGAGCAGTTCATACACGGAGAAAACTACCGATTCTTAGTTCTAGGAGATACTGTTATCGGTATTGTCAGAAGAAAGGCAGCTCATGTAATCGGTGATGGCGAGCATACTATAAGGGAACTTATCAACCTAACCAACATTGAGCGCAAAGCAAATGTAATGCTCCCCATTATCATCGACAATGAAGTTATACTTAAACTCCAAAGGGAGAATATGAATCTTGATTACACTCCAAACAAGGG
>Ga0255344_1005974_pt1 | contig 11247 bp, 5 predicted proteins | sample wastewater_treat_5_FD_192414 | JGI IMG/M metagenome (GOLD analysis project Ga0255344, IMG submission 192414) | Wastewater microbial communities from Lulu Island WWTP, Vancouver, Canada - plant18 | ecosystem: Engineered > WWTP > Wastewater > Unclassified | place: Canada: Vancouver, British...
CATCAATATAGAAGGATTTTCGATAAATCCAATCGTTAGTACCAATCCACTGAAGCTCTTTTTCATTGCATGCATAAAATGGGTCTTCAATCTCACCATTTAACAATAAATCAGTGTGTACTGTACCGGGTACATTTGCCGGACGCCAATCAGCATCATCAGCCTCCAACTTTTTAAATTCCCAGCCGTCATTCAAAAGGATTATTGTTTCTAAAGGCGTTTCCGATCTAAAACATGATATTAAAAACAAGAAAAAAAGGTAAGGCAACTTTTTCATTACTGTTTTTTTTTTAAATAAAAGGATACTTTTTATGTTGATTTTGCGCTGTTGAGCTTTTACACTTTACACCTCAAATAGCTCTTGAGTGTGTAAAAGTATCTATTTTGCAAAATTAAAATAGAATATCCAGTAAGCTCGTTTTTCTAAAAAAGGATTTTATTTTAATCAATATAGTTGATAACAATAAAGGTACTGATTAAATTACTAATTCAGATAAAAATATAGTAACGGTTTTAATTTATCAAAAAAAAGATGTTTACCAGCAAACGTTCTATGATTTGGTGATATAACCGTGTTTTTCAGCATACTTACTAAGACCTATCGCTGTTTTCGCTTTTGTTTTACTAAAAATATTCTTTCGATGGGTTTCAACAGTCCTTTCACTGATATACAATTTTTCTGCTATTTGTCGAGTTGAAAATTCTTTTGAAATTAATATCAGAATTTCTATTTCACGTTTTGTAAGCGTTGCAACGTGCTTGTTATCATTTATCCAAGGTTTTGTGTTTTTGCTTGCGCTACTTTTCTCTACTTTGTTAAATATTATCTCCTGTATTTCTGTACCAAAATATTTCAAACCTTCTGCAACAATTTTTATCGCTCGTATTAATTCCTGAAGGCTTTCGGATTTGAGGATATAACCAGAGGCTCCTGCAACAATCATTTGTTCTACATATTCATATTCATCAAACATGGTAAGAGCTAATATTTTAGCCTCTGGATTGATTTTTTTAAGCCGTATGGTAAGTTCAACTCCTGATATTTGCGGCATATTGATATCCATTAGATAGACATTAACTTTAGGTTGCTCATCCAGATTAATAAATTCCAATGGATTAAGTGAATATCCGGCTATTTTAAAGCCCTCCACCTCAGCAAGTAATGAACACAAACCCTCTACAAAAAGTTTGTGATCATCAATTATATAAATAGAAATTTCACTCATATTACTATTACATTAATTTGTTTTGGAAGGTATAATAAAAGTAACTATAGTTCCTTTGCCTATTTTACTGTCAACAAACATATTGCCTTTAAAGCCTTCAATTCTTTTTTGTGTACTCTTCATTCCAAGCCCATTATTTTTCTGTAAATCCGAAACATCGAATCCTTGTCCATTGTCTTCGATCATAACTGTAATATCATCTTGGTTACCAACAATTTGTATGTTAATTTCTGTTCCTTTGGCATGACTCAAAACATTGTTAATACTCTCAAGTATTGAACGGTAGAGTACATGTTCTACGTATGGTTCAAGTTTGTCGTTTATTGCATACATATCAAGGTTTACTTGATAGTTGTTAGTTTCATTTAATCTTACTACTAAGTTCTTTATAGCAGCTTCAAATCCTTTTTCTATCAGAATGATTGGAGCCATATTCTGCGAAATCTGTTTTATCTCTTTTAGTATTTCATTTATAGTGTCAAGGGTACTATTCACCATTTTTGCTCGTCTATCGTTGATACTATCCAATTGACCTGCAAGTGCTGTAATATTAAGTTTTACCAGTGAAAGTAGCGGACCAACACGATCATGAAGCTCAAGACCTAATAATTTTCTTTCCTGTATTTCAGCATCAAGTGCTGCCTTTGCTCTCTCTTCAGCAACTTTCAGATTTGCATCGTTAATCTTTTTTTGTTGTTCTACCTTTACTTTATTGGCATAGAGAAAATATAAAGATACAATCAATACAATAATGATTAAGAAAATCAATACGATTATATAAATCATTGTATTTCTTTGCTTTATTAAATATTGTTGCCTTTCTATTTCGAGTTTTTGTATCTCCTTATCCTTGCTTAAATGTTGTATTTCCCTGTTATAAATCCCATGCAGCTTGGATTTGTCCATAATTTTATTGTTCACGTCAGTTCCTTCTTTAAAATGACTCAAAGCTATATGGTAATTACCTTTTGTCTCCATGATTTTACTAAGCAGCATGTGGCAATCAACAATCAGTTTTTCATCATCTAAATCATTGGCCATATTAAGAGCTTCAAGTGCATGGTTTTCCGATTGTTGGATATCTCCTTTTTTAAGATAAGCTTTTGCAAACCCGATATGAATGATACTCAACGTGTTTTTATTTTGAATTCGCTTAACTTCAGTTTCACTAAGTTTATAATAGTTAAGGGCTTGATCCAAATCGTTAAGCGCTAAGTAAATATCGCCCTTTGTTTTTAAAGCTAATGAGAGACTATAAATTTCCTGAATACTATCAGCAAGTCTAATAGCTTGATCAATTACAACTAATGCAGAATCATATTTTCCTCCTAGCTGATAATTTTGGCTAATGTGTGTTAAGACTAATGTTTGACCTGGAAAGATTTTTAGTTTTTCAAAACCTGAAAAACTCTCTTTGTAATGATAGTTAGCCTTCTCTGTGTTGCCAAGTGCATCGTACAAAACGCCAAGGTTACAATTTACCCCGGCTACTTTATGATAAGCGCCGTCAAGTTCATAATAAGTAAGAGCTTCAAGATAATTAGTTAGGGCTTCAGTGTAATTTCTTGCAAAAAAATGAACACCACCTATATTATTATATGAATCACCTAATCGTTCATTATCATCCGAATCCATTGCAAGTTTGAGTGCTTTGTGGTAACACTCTAAAGCTTTTATGTACTCTGATTTTATTGAATAACAGGTGCCTACAAGATTTAGTAGTCTAACCTGCCAGTCAATATGATTAATTTGCTCCACTATTAGCAAGGCTTCCTTAGCCAATAGTTGGGCGCTATCAGGAGAATGATATACAAGGTTTTGAAGCTTGAGGAAAAGAGTGTCTATGGGCTGGCCGTTGATTTTGATACACTCTCTGTTTTTTTTATTATTTCCTGATAAAAGCCAAATCTCCGACTTTATTTGTTGGGAAAGCATAAAAATTAAAATTAACAAGCCAAATGACAAGAAACTTTTTTTCATTATTAAAAAAGATCAAAAATTAATTCTAAAAATAAAATTAAAGTTTTAAAATGCATCAAGCAAAATTAAAACTTAATGCAATAAGGAAAATAATTTTATATTCCAAAGCCTTAAAAATACCTTGTACTACTGAGAATTTTTACCTACTTTTACTGAATAGACAAACGAAAAATTGTGTATAATTTTGCATTTGAATTTTTTTCAATCGTTTTATTTAATAAATTAATTTCAAAAATAATTTATTTATGAAAAAGCTTTTACTTTTAACATTTTTAACCCTTACCCTAAATTGGGTAGGACTTGCTCAGGTAGGAAGTAGTTATAATTTCACACAGACTCAACTCACCTATTATCCGTTGACTGAAGATATAGTTCTTTGGTCTGGTTCTTTTCAATATGAGACCCCGATAGAGATTGAAATACCAGATTTTCCTTTTGACGGCACAATTTACAACAGTATTTTTGTTAGCTCAAATGGATTCATAACATTTGGTTCTGCTCCTACGGTAAATAACACTAAGCCAATAAGCAGCGATGAGGATTATAGCGGAGCCGTGTCAGCATTTAGCGGCAATTTGACTCCAGCCATAACAGGTAACCCACAGATAAGTTACAAATTGGATGATGATTTTTTTATTGTTCAATGGCAGGACGTGAGAAGATATTTAGTTTATGAGGATATCATCAGCTTCCAGATAATACTTGATTTTAACGAAGGAATAATTTCAGTTGTTTATGGCGGAGATATTGCCTCAGGGCAAAATAGCGCTTTTCCTCAGGTTGGGCTTAGAGGCCAAACAAACAACTTCCCTTCTCATATTAATAACCGTATGATTTTAATAAATGGTGGGAATTGGATTAATTCACAGCCAGGTATTGCAAACAACAGCACCATGTATTTTAGAAACACCTCCCCTGAAACTATTCCATCACCCGGACTCACTTTTACATGGACTCCTCAAAGTAGTGCTCCATTATTAATTTCACCTGTTTCACATGATTTTGGCGAGGTTTTAGTCTCAACGACATCAGATCCATTTTCATTTTCTTTATCCAACACAGGAATTATGTCGGTAACAATTGATTCTGCATTTATAACAGGTGAAAATGCTGACGAATTCCAAATAGTTGACCTACCAACTTTTCCTATTGTACTTGACGAATTTGAGGTTGTAAATATAAAAGTAACCTTTTCTCCAACTGAAGTTGGTTTGCGAAATGGTAAATTGATAGTTAATACCGATGGTGGGGATTTTGAGGCCGAACTTACCGGTACAGGATATGAAGAGGGAATTTTTGATTTACCATTTATTGAGGGTTGGGATAGTGGGAATTTTACAGAAAACAATTGGTCTTTTATAAATCCAACGTCAACTTGGAGGATATCACCTGGAACAATGGGGAATCCGCCTCCTTGTGCTCAGTTTCACTACAGCCCACGTCATTACAATTATTCCACATCATTAATTAGTCCTCCGTTAAATATTTCAAATACAATAAATTGGGAATTATCATTTGATATGAAGTTGTCAAATTATTTAAACTCCGGCACAGAATATTTTGATGTCCATATGCTGTTAGATAGTAACTGGGTATTAATTGATAGCTTTGTAAACTTTTTCGATCTTGAATGGACTACCTATACCTATAATCTCGATACTCTTCAGGGTGATGTTACTCGTATTCGTTTTGAAATGCATGGGGAAGATAATGATAACCTGAATAATTGGTCAATAGATAATATTGTTTTTAATGGAGAAATTGTATATCTTTTTGAACTTGATCCTGAACATGTTGATTTTGGTGAAGTGATGACAGGCACCACTTCTGATCCTTTTATTGTTACATATGCAAATAATGGATTAAACGAGATTGGAGTCAACAGTTCAGTTATAATCGGCGATCAATCTGATTATTTTATTCTAACAGATAATAATCAATATCCATTTATTTTATCCCCTGGACAGAGCGCCGATGTTTCTGTACAGTTTGCGCCACTGGAAGAGGGTAATGCATCAGCATCGTTAGTAATATCTACTGAAGTAGGAACTTTTACATCTACGCTCGGCGGTTTTGGCTATGATGAATATATCGGCACAATTCCCTTTTTTGAAGATTGGGCTACAGGCTCATTTAAAACAAGGCAATGGTCATTTGATCAAACCGAAACAAATTGGCTTATTCAAAATAATAGTGGTAATCCAGCGCCAACAGCCAGATTTAGTTTTTCACCAATTATTGAGGGCTATAGCCAATCCCTTATCAGTCCGCGCATTGACGTTCCAGTTTCAAATCAGAAGATTGCTTTGTCCTATGATCTTAAACTTGCTGATTACGAAACCAGTGGCACCGAATGGATAAAAGTATATATATGGACGGGATCAGAATGGCAAGAGGTTGCTGCACATTCAAATAACGGCAACATGGCATGGCAAAATTTCCAGTATTATATTACCGATTATGTACAAAATGAAACGAGAATTAGATTTGAAGCTTCGGGCGTCAACTCGGCAAATATCTCGAATTGGGAAATTGATAATATCTCTCTTGACTTTTTGGATTTACCTGTTATTAATGTAGAACCAATGGCATTAACACAGGAAATTCCATATTCGGGCACTGCTGTTCAGGAGGTAATAATAAGTAATGAAGGTACTGCCGTTTTAAATTATAGTATAACCATAAATTATATCGCGCCGGCTACAGGAAATTGGCTAAGTGTATTACCCACCTCGGGCGAAGTAGCTGTAGGCAACTCACAAATAGTTCAGGTATCATTTGATACAAATGGACTTACCATAGGAAATGTTTACACAGCTGAACTGATTGTTGAAAACAATGACCCTGATAATCCTGAAGTTACCATTTCGGTTACATTAACCGTTTTAACATCGCAAAATGAATTGGTCGCAAAAAAGATAATTATTTACCCGTCTCCTGCTAATCAAATTATAAATCTACAAGGCATTAATGAGATCATCCTCATCCAAATATTTAATAGTTCAGGGCAGTTAATCTTTGGAGTTGAGAATGAGGGTGAAAATATCAGGCAAATTGATGTTTCCAATTTAATATCAGGCTCATACACAATGCGCTTTATCACTACTCAAAATACCTATATAAATCACAAATTGCAAATCATTAAGTAACAACATAAACATTTGAATCTTATGAAACGAGTTTTAATTTTTAGCTTTTTAAGTCTGTTTGTTTTCTTTTCGGTAAGCCGTACAGAAGCGCAGTCATGGGGGAACAATAATGATTACATAGTTCCTATTTCTCATAGTTTGGCAAATGGCATAATGAGTCAATATCCGCCAACAACCAGTATAGTGGAAAACAATATTCTCTATTATACTGATCTTTATGGTTTTCATATTTATAATGTAAGCAATCCTCAGAGTCCGGTTGAAATTTCATCCTTACCTATTCCGGGGCGAGCTCGACATTTTACAATAAAAGGAAATTATGCCTATATATTAAATGAATTAGGAGTTGCATTTGTAAACATTGAAAATATTTATTTACCTGAAATTGAAGACATTGCATGGATTGGCTTCAACCCTGTACGGGTTATTGTTGACGAAGAATATTTATTTTTAGCAGCAGACAATGGCGTATATGCATATTCTGTTTCCGACACCCATCAGCTATCATTATTAAGTTATACTTATGTTGCTCCTGCTGCCACTACATTTGCCGGATTTATTAAGCATGATAAGTATATCTATTATGCTAATCAAGTACGGTTACATGTTTTTGATTTTGAAGACCCCCAAAATGTTATCGAAACATCCGTTAGTAATTTTACGGGAGGTGGTAGTTGTTGGGGAGGATTAGCAATTAAAGATGATTATTTGTATGTCGTAACAACTTTAAAGTTACATATTTTCAATATTTCCAATCCATCAATACCTCAAATAGTATATACAGGATTGCCTACAAGCCACACTATATATTCAATAGTTGTTGAGAATAACAATTTAGTGTTGAATCATAGTAACAATGGGAAATTTACTATTCTTGATATTTCAAACCCTACTAATCCAAATGTTGTCTATGCTTATCCGGGAGGTTGGTTTCATCACCTTATCTATCTGGGAGCTTTAAAAGATAATATTCTTTATGTTTTAGATAACGAACAGGAGGTATATAATGGATTTAGCCTTCACCTGATAGATATTAATAATGTATCATCACCTACGCAAATTACTGAAATAAAATCTACACCCGGAAGAACCAGATCAGTAGCGTTACTTAATAAAAACAATAAATCCCTTGCTTTAGTGGCACAGGATAACGAAAGCAGAAGCGGACAATCCGGGCTTTTGCGGATACTCAACGTTTCACATCCTGACGAACCCTATATTGAAAGCACAATGGAGATAGGTACAAATATGATTTCTGTTGCTGTAGTCAATGAAAACTGGGCTGTTATCACTTCAGGTAGTTATTCGTTTCCAATATATGATATAATCCTATCACTGGTAAATATTGAAGATGTATCGAACCCATTTGTTACTGATGCTTTAACAATAGGAAATCATCAAACAGTATATACTAACAACAATATTTGTGTAAATAATGGGGTTATTTATGTTGTAACGAAAAACGACTTACTACTTTTCAAAGCGAACGACGGTACCTTAACAAATATTGGTAGTACAACACTGTATGGTAAGCATGGGTGTGGTATTTATACAAACAATTCTGATTATGTATATGTTGCGGGCGGCCAGTATGGTTTTCAAATGTATAATGTAACTAACCCAGCAGCTCCATTTCTGATTAATTTTAATTTTGTCTCTGGAGCTTGCTGGGATGTTTACGTTGAGGACGGTGTTGCTTATGTTGCTGCATATGATGGCGGTTTCGCCACTTTTGATGTAAGCCAGAACATGGTACAGCCACTTGGTCTACTAACTAATACACTTGGAAATGCTAAGGCTGTTAAAGTTTATAACAAAATCGCTTATGTCGGCTTGGAAAATGGCAGTATTCAGCTTTTTGATGTTGAAGATCCGTCTCAGCCTATGAGCCTTGGATTGTATCTTACACCAGGAACAATGGTTAATGATATTACCTTAGATTCAATAGGTGGAATAAATTATTTATATGTTGCAAATGAACTTGATTTACTTATTATGGAAATTAAAAATCAGGTAGGGATACCTGAAGAACCTGCTTTAATACATAATGTAAATGTATTCCCTAATCCTACAACCGATAAAGCAACTATCGAAATTAATTTGCCTACCCCACAAAACGTAGAAATTAATCTATATAACATTATCGGTAATAAGGTTGGATGTATTTTAAATAACAAGATAGCATCAGGAAGATTTCAGTTCGAGGTTGACACAAAAGAACTCCCGTCAGGAATTTATATAGTAGAAGTATTATCTGGAGTTTCTCGTTGCGTTGAAAAATTAATAATAAAAAACAAGTAAAACCTTATTTAATATGCTAATCCTTATCTAGTAGTGCTAATTAACTATGGACATCGGAAAATGGTTGCTATAATTTTTTATAGCACCATTTTCCGATACTAACTAAATCAATTTCTAAGAATTATATAATACTATCAATATGAAAAAGTTTCTTTTAATTTTCTCAATGATTTTTGTTCATTTGTTAGCAATAAGTCAAACTTTTGATGATGTAACGACTGCCTCTGGTATCCAGGTATTACCAGGAATGGGCGATTTAGCGCTTTGGATTGATTACAATAATGACGGGTGGCTTGATTTTTTTGGAGGAACAGAAAATGAAACATTCCTTTATAAAAATAACGGAGATGGAACATTTACCAATGTTTCGGCAAGTTCAGGCCTAACAGGACTCATGCCAAGAACAGCAGCAGTAGGTGATTTTGATAATGATGGCTACGACGATTTGTTAATTTGTTCATTTCATATAAGTGTACCGGTTACAATTTATCGAAATAAAAATGGAGAGGGTTTCGAAGAAGCTTATTCAACTAACAATTCAGCACACAGGGCAATTTGGATAGATTATAATACAGATGGTCTTCTTGATTTTATTGTTAGCGGCGAATCTGGAAATTCATATCTTTATCTTAATCAGGGTAATAATAATTTTGTTAACGCATCCGAACAAATTAGCTTCACCAATGGAACTTCCTCAGTTCCTGCTGCAGGAGATTTTAATAATGACGGATTGCCTGATATTTATTTCGCATCAGCAAACACCACTAAAACTAACAGATTATTTATGAATGTAGCAGGACAATCCATTAAAGATGCCACTTATACTGCTGGAGTTTCCGATTTTCGTCGAAGCGTTAGTGTTGCATGGGGAGACATGGATAATGATGGTTTTCTGGAAATTTACTATGGTAATATTTCATCTAACCGTAATGTTTTATTACATAACAAAGGAAACTGTAAGTTTGAAGATGTTACTTTAGCAGCAGGCGTTCAGGATGCTGGCGATGCAAGAACTTGTACATGGCAAGACATTAATAATGATGGCTGGTGCGATTTGTTCACTACAAATCATGTTAATCCCAACAAGCTTTACATCAACAATGCTGATGGTACGTTTACAAACATTGCTAATTCGGTTAATATTAGCGGTCCACAAGACGGCTTTGGAGTAAGCTGGGGAGACTACGACAAAGATGGCGACCTTGATGTTTTAATAGCCGGACACTCGTATGGCATGGTGCTTATGAATAATAATATGAATACCGAATTTTCTTTTTTAAATATAAAACTCGTAGGAGTTTATGATAATAGGAGCGCTATTGGAGCCAGAGTAACTTTATATTGCGATGGTCAGATGCAAATTCGGGAAGTTAATGGTGGTAGGGGGGCTACCGGTCAGGATGCATTAGAGCTACATTTTGGATTGGGTGAAGCAACAAAAGTTGACAGCGTCCATATTAAATGGCCAAGTGGAGCATTACAAAAGGTATTCAACATAAATGCAAACCAATTTATCACTATTGAACAAGAAGGAAATATACCTCCTACAAGATTTAGGCTTCATTATCCTTTACCCGATTCCGTTTATACTGCACCAGAAGTTGAGTTTGCATGGCAAAAATCTACAGACCCAGATTCACCAGATTTACCTCTATACCTACTACATATTTTTACATCTCAAAATGATACTATTATTGGGCCTTTAGCGGACACAATACATTCAGTACAAATGGCAAATTGGATGAGCAGCGACACCTGTTATTGGCATGTTCAAGCCTCTGATGGAATTGATATTACACAAAGCTGGGATCAATTTCAATTGCAATATGAGTCAGGAACATACATTTCTCAACAGGTAGTGTATCAGATGAATGGATTTTCGGTAAAGCATTATTATTATGCAAAAGAGAATAGTAAATTACATATACAACTGGAGTCTGACAACGAAAAAAGCATCATCGGCGAAATTATTGATTTAAATGGGAAAGTCCTTAACCAATTTCAAATCACTATTCCCAAAGGCATAAGCCAACATAATATTTCCATTCCTAATTCTCGAAACATCTGTCTAATACGCCTACAATCAGGTATTCAACAGCTAAGTTTTAAATTAACCTCACAATGAAAGTTATTAATATCTCAAAGAACAGATGAGTGAGTTTTCATAGGTAACTTTTCTTTTGGTTAAAAACACCCATAAACTTTTCGTTTTGGGTGTTTTTTCATCCAGTCTTTTACTTTAGATTAGGTTTTTGGATATAGACAACAGAAGATGTGTAAAGTACAATTTTTCTTTAAACCTCGGATATTACAAAGTCCAAAAGTCAAATTTCATTACTGCTTATTGCTATTATCTTTTACTATTAACAGTAAAACCCCAATTATTGTGAAGGTTCCTCCAACAATCTGATAGCCTGCAGGGAGTTTTCCAAAAAAGAGATAGGCTCCTAAAAGAACAAAAAGGGCCGTTGTACTCTGGATAAACGAGGCACGCGAAGCCTCAATGTATTTAAGAGCGCTGTATTGACTATAAGAAGTTATAAATGGCCCCATAAAAGAACCAATGGCAATATTAATCAATGCAGAAGTTG